>ENA-OWYN01000018-OWYN01000018.1-human-gut-metagenome-genome-assembly--contig:-NODE-18-length-195069-cov-10.4887_pt1 | contig 195069 bp, 175 predicted proteins | sample MGYA00249750_ERZ652086 | MGnify/ENA primary metagenome ERZ652086 (study PRJEB26925, sample SAMN05827237) | human gut metagenome | biome: ENVO:2100002; feature: ENVO:00000062; material: ENVO:00002003...
GGGCAGACTCGGGACTTTCACCCTATAGAGAATGCTCATGCCGAGCACACCAAAACCGGCTATTTGGTAAAGAAGCCGGAAACCGCTTTTGTCCATCCTAAGTACAGTTTTATGCGTGCCAATCTTGACGGCATAGTTCTAAACGACAATCGAATTGCTGAGTTTAAGACCGCATCTACATCCAAAGGATGGGGTGAGCCTGGCACAGATGAAATTCCTGACTACTACTTAACCCAAGTACAGCATTACATGGCTGTCACTGATCGTCCAGTGTGTGATGTTGCTGTATTAGTTGCCGGTAGGGACTTTTCGATATACACCGTTGAGGCCGACAAGGAACTTCAAGAACAACTAATTGAGATTGAAGCTGAGTTCTGGCAAAAGGTAGAAAAAAGAACTCCTCCAGAACCGACCAATTACGAAGAATTTCAAAAGATCAGAAAACAGAGATTCCCCGAGACTGGCAGCATTGAGGCGGACTCTGAGGTAATTGAAATCGTTAAACAGTACTTAGATGCTGACGCAGAGGAAAAAGCAATCACTGAAAGGATCAGCGGACTGAAACAGAAGATCGCTGAGCTTCTCGGAGATAACAATGCATTCACTCTGAACGGCAAAAAATTGGTTTCCTGGAGACGCGGAGCAACCTGCAAACGATTGAATCAAGCATCTCTCAAAACCAAGTACCCACAGATTTTTGAAGAATTTGCAACGGTGTCTACGAATTCACCGTCCTTAACTTTTTCCAGAAAACTTCTTTCTGCATAACTAAGAGGGAAAATAAATCATGAACGAACTTACAGAAAATACTTTCTCTGCCCCCGCAAATCCATTCAGGCCCGCTAACTCGACTCAAACAAATTCCGTTGAAATTTCAGTTCCTCACGCCGGAAATCCTATTGCGGCGCAAGAACAAGCTAGAGCCATTGCAGAAGTTCAGGCTGCAATGGTCGTCGCTCGAATGAATCCCCGTGATCCAATCCACGCTATGGATTTAATTCTCAATGAGTGCACAAGATACTCTTTGGCTGAAAATGCGACTTACTTTTATCAACGCGGAGGGACTGCCATTACAGGGCCGTCGATTCGCTTAGCTGAAGTGATTGCTCAAAAATGGGGAAATATTCAGTATGGAATTAGGGAACTTTCCCAAAAGGATGGAGTTTCTACAGCCTTAGCTTATGCATGGGATGTTGAAACAAATACACGGCGCGAGGTTCAGTTCCAAGTTCAACTTAAGCGGGATACAAAAAAAGGCTCATACGCTCTGACTGAAGGAAGAGATATCTATGAAGCGGTTGCTAATTTTGGGGCCCGCAGACTACGTTCATGTATTCTCTCGTTGATTCCGGGAGACGTTGTCGAAGCAGCTGTGCAACAGTGCCAAGTCACTTTGAAAGCCAATGTTGACATGACAAAAGAAGGACTAAATAGAGTGCTCGTTTGGTTTGAACATTTTGGTGTCACAAAATCTCAAATTGAAAAACGTATTCAGTGCCGCTTCGATTCAATACGTCCTGCGCAGGTTGTTAGTTTAGGAAACATACTACGCTCAATTCGTGAAGGAGCCTCGCAGGTATCAGACTGGTTCGTGCCGGAAGAAGAAACTAAAGTCACTGAAGAGAATAAGGGTGGAAACGAAGGACTTAAAAAGGTTTTAAGAAAAAAACAGCAAGCCGCTGAACCTACACAGGCCCCACAAGAAGTACCTCCTGAACAGGTAGGAGAACAGGAAGAGGCGGACCAAACACCTGAAACTAAGGCCGCTCAGGAGGCCACTGCATGAGCAAGGTCGAATTCCTGTGGCATGACCACGAGTGCTACCTTGTGAAACTGGACGGACTCACCATCGGCACCCTGTACAAGAAGGACAGCACGACATGGACAATGCGTCCCGATCTCATTGATGATCCTGCCCTGCTCACATATCTGCTCGATTCGTTCAGCACTGAATTTTGGGACAAGCTGCGGGAAGCCAAGTGTGAGGTTAAGAGGGCTCTCCTGCAATACAAATCGAATTAACCATGAGCCCTGCGAGAGCGGGGCTTCTCTTTTGAGGCCAATATGCAGTTCGAATTCATCGATTACAGCGGCTGCTTTCCAAACCTGTGTGCGGGGAAGCTGACATTTAAGGCAGACGGCAAACAATATGCGGGCTATGTAGACATAGTCTCTGGCGGAGATGTTTGGTTTGATGATCGCTGGAGTGAGCATGTTGAAGAGGGGCCATGGACGGATGTCTCGGGGCCTCTATTAAAAAAGAATCCAGAGCTACTGGAGCACAAAACCGAGCTCCTAAAAATGATTAACGAGAATGTACCTCTCGGCTGCTGTGGCGGCTGTGTGTAGGAGGAAAAAGATGTGGAAGATTAAAGATCCGGAATTAAAGCGCAAGATGAACCAGTTCATCTCAGATGAAGGCATTGACGAGGTATGCAGAAATGAGATGTCGGATTCTTCTACCTACATATTTTTTTCATTTGAAGATGATGCTATTAACTTTCGCATAGACAAAAGTTATTTTGAAGAATTTCCCAGAAACATGCTGGACGTTTGGCAACCTTTCCCAGAGGAGAGACCTCTAGAAAACGGAAACTACTTAGTAACGCGGCTAATGAAAACAGACACGGGCGTGACGGTTAGATTTCTTGATTTTGGGAGATTTGAATTCGGCAAATGGGCTTTTAAGAACGATGTTATTGCTTTTTGTAAATTGCCTGAGCCTTACTTTCCGATGGAGAAAAAAGCATGAAGTACCAATATCGATTCAAAGATAAATCGCTTGAACAAGCGTTAAATGTTATTTACGGAGAGGAATACGTAGAAGATCAAGTAAACAGGCAAATGACGAATACAACGTCATACATTTGTTTCGATTTAGATCATAGTTCTACTACGATTTCTAAAGGAGAAATCGCTGAAATTAAAGAATACGACTCAGACGACTGGAACCCTTTCCCGGAGGTTAATCCTCCGGAGTGCGGAGAGTACCTCGTGACATTTGAAGATGAGGATGCGGATTACGTGCAACAGAACTATTTCAACAATCTAGGAAAATGGGAAACCGCACATTCTGATGTGATTGCTTTTAGGGCCCTCCCCGCCCCATATCAACCGGAGGCCAGAAAATGAAACTTGAACTTGAAAACACTGACAATCCTCGAAATCACCAGTTTGATGAACTGGATCAAATAATCGTTCTTTTAAACGATCCCGAAACTGGTGAGCAGTTCTGTCAACTACCTCGGCCTCAAGGCCGGGCTTGAAAAAGCCTCTAGTTGACTAGCCTCAGGCCGTCGTTTGGCGGACTACGTTGGTCGGGAACCTATAGGCACCGCGGGATGCAGATCCTAGTCCCGCGCTCTGCGGCCGATGGTTAAAAGCTCTGAGAGGTAGGAGCGGTGCTGTCGGCTTGAAACCCCTTCCAACATTGGCGAAGGATCACAACCGGTCGAAAGACCGAGAGGAGGCGGAACTTGAGAGTATCCGTCTCAAACATTTTTTCTTAACAAAAACAGGAGGCGCTTCCTCCCCTGCCTGAAAGCAGAGGTATTCGCGCATAAATTTGATGAGTAATAGTGAAGAGTCAATCCTCAATATCTCCCAAACAGAAAGAGGAAGAAAAGAGCGGCTTTTAACCGAAATTGCACAAAATTACCTCGGAGAGAGGGGATTCAAAGCAATACCGCAATTCACTATCCACAGGACGTTTGAATATCGTATTCACCCGGGACATGAACTTCGAGAAGCGATAGAGAAAGATTTAAATTTCAATGAAAATCTTGTTTCCGGTGGCGTATGGAATACGGAAATCTCTTACCGCAACGGTTATGAGCACCGCCTAGACGTGCTGGGAATTGGCTACGGTATGGAGCTTTGCGGCATTGAAATTAAATCCTGCTGGGATGATTTCCGGACAGACAAAAAATGGCCGAGTTACATGGATTTTTTAAATCGCATGTACATTTTGGCGGACGAACCTACAGCAGTGAAGATCGCTGCATACCTGAAAGACCACAACCAGTGTGTCAAAGACGGACTTGGCAGGTGGTGTGATTTCATTCTGCATTGTCGCCCACAATCAAGAATGTCAACACCTGCCCCAGCCAATCCTATTTGCGCCGGTGTCATAGCTGCTATGGACGATGGAACCACAAAGATCATCAAAAAAGCCATGCGGTTGCCAGCCGACGGAAAAACGACGGAACTAGTGAATGCGGTGGCACGAAGCCTTACATATCCAGGTCAATTTTGTTACGTGGACTACAGTCCCGATAGAGCATATTCGTATGGTCAGCCCTCCTAGAGGGCTTTTTATTTGGACAAACAAATGATTAACGGTAAACAACTCAAGGCCATCTCGGCCTTTATCAAGAAAGACGGCAGCGGATCAACTGGCGGTCTTACGATCAATTTTGATAAATCGGAAATCTTCGCCTATAACGGCAGTAATGCGGTGCTTGTTGAATTAGTTGGAGGACTGGAGGGCAAAGGGCAAACGATTGTCCCGCTCGAAGTCGTTCTCTCTGCCATTGTCCTTATCGGGGATGGAAACGTAACAGCAACTCGTGAGGATTTTTGCGGTATCCCGTTCGAGCCGCCAATGGTTAACGATTTCTTAATCAAGGATTACCGAAGCATTTTCGTCCCAGAGGATATCCGAAAGCCTGGGCGCCCTGGTCTGTACACAAGCGCGTCAGTTAAACTGCTTGAAGGGTTAGACAAGGTATTTCCCGGACTATCGGAATTTGTTTTGCCGACCTCTCCGAACAAACCTTTAATTCTTGAAATTGGCCAGTCTGAGAAAGAGATTGACGATGATGAGACTCCCACCGAAATAGTAAAAGCAGCGATCATGCCAAGGTCTGATCCGCCGTTAAAAAACACGTGGGATGGGTTGCCTCAAAAATCGAGTTAAATAGTTATGAACAAAATTGAACTCACCCGCGAGGAGGCCATGCTTGTTATGCGCCTCCTCAATTTATTTTTGAGCAAGGCTCACGCACTGAACGTGCGTGACAACTCTGACGTTGTTCCGGCAAAAGCGCTCAAACAAAACATCTTTGACCAATTCATGAAGTTAGATACCGAGGAGGCTGAGAATGAATCTGAGTAACGCAGTCGACTTTTACTCGTGCCTGATTGCAATCATGGATCACTACGGCTATGACCATCAGGTGTACGAAAAATTGCCGGAAGAAGTCGATGAATTACAGGAAGCGTTTGACGCCTACTTTGATAAACCGTCCCCGGAGCATTGGCACCATGTCATTGAGGAATGCGCCGATGTCCACATCATGCTGGAACAGTTCCAAATGCTGATCACTCCTGAAGACAAGCAAGAGTTCGACAAAATTTGTATGGACAAACTGCATCGAGAAATTGGAAGAATTGAAGGAGGAATGAAAAAATGAGAAAACGTAAATCGGATAGCAGCGATCTCGGCGTGCTCCTCCTTGACGTGAAACAGGTCGCGAAATTATTGAATATCGGAGTCTCTACAGTGTGGGCGCTGGTTAAAGTAGGAAGATTCCCGGAACCGATTAGGCTCACTACAAGATGCTCTAGGTGGCGGCGTGTGGACGTTGTCGCTTGGTCGAAAACGCTAGGAAGCGAAAAAGAGGCGACGGTATAAATGAAACCACTCGGGGCGGAATTCCGCCCCATTATTTTTATTTGATCTGGCTGAAGCAGAACGCTCCCCAGGCATCAAAAACTTCTCTCATATCCCCTAAAGCCTGCTCTCGGTCATAGGCGCATTGATACGATTCATTGCGATGGTCGAGACAGCTTTCTCTCAAGTCCTTTGCAAATGCCGGATGGCCATATCCGGACGCATCTTTAGCCCAGGTATTAAAAGTTGCCCGGGCGCAGCCGTGCAGAGTGACAATCCTCGGTTTGCCGGTTTTCAAATGCATTTGATCCGGATCAATCCATCCAATCCCATCTATTTTTTTTTGTTTATCGTGCATGCGCTTAATCAGGGCGCTGACAGAATCTCTTGTGAACGGAGAATTCTTTCCCTTGTTGATATTTGGGAAAATAAAAGCCTCGTCGCTCATTCCAATACGAGGTGCTGTTTTTAATAACTCAAGTGCCTGAGGACTGAGCGGAGTCTTTCTGTCAAAAGGAATTTTCTCCCCTTTGACTTTCATACGCTCTCGCGGAATGACATGGAACCACTGCCCTTCTGTCTCCTTGATCTCTCCCCAGGTCGCCTCCCGAGCTGTTGAGTTCCGGGCGGCAGTAAGAATCGCAAAGGCCAAGCACCGAGCTGTCTGGCTAACCGGGACAAGTTTCATAAGCTCGGCAAAGAAAAGCGGCATTCTTTTCGGAGGGAGCGCCGGTTCATGGCCGCCTTCAGCTCTCACCAATGGCAGCAAGTCTCCCAACTTCCCATCTTTGACCTGTGCGGGATTCAGCATAGGAGGGACGAACTCCGAGCGGATTGCCCAGTCAATCGCCTGGCGAGCGTCAGACAAAATTCTTTCCGGAGTATCGATCATCGTTCGCCACTTCTCGCCCAGAGCGGCCGCAAACATCTCTGGCTTCAATTCTTCGACTGGGCACATCCTGATGGAATCAGGGATGTGATTCCTAAAGAAACCTTTCCAAACTTCTTTCTTCGGTTTGCTTGGATTATTCCAGCGGCCGCGTGCCTCATTAAATTCAATCCATTGATAAATCAATTGCTCAAAGGTCAGACGATCGTCGGATGGAGCGGATTTCCTCCGTAATGAGGCCTTGAGCGCTTTTTCTTCTTCAGACGGGTCAATGCCCTGCCGAATCTTTACTTTCCAGTCAGCGGCTTTTTTAAAGGCGTCTGCGAGCGACATCTGCGGATAGCGTCCCAGTGTAAATATCCGATTGATGGTTGATTCCCGCAGAATGAAGTATTTGGCCAAGCTGCCGTCTTTGAGTTTTACAACCTTTACAACCAGGCCTGGAACCCCGCCGCAGGCCCGAGTCTTTGTGACAGCCTTCAGCTGCTTTTCTGTCATCCGCTCTGCTAAACGCATAAATTCCTCCGAATCCCTCTGAGTTCAATATCGGCGGGGCTTCCAAAGTCCTAATGTGACAAAAAATCGAAAAAATTCTGCTATTTTTGGATTGCCGTACGTCGTATGTACATTAGATACTACATTAGAACATCTAGCTGTACACAAATAAATATGGACGAAGACGGACTATTACGAACGACATTGAGAGCGGAAGGCCCGCCGTTATTGGGATTGCTTAGACTAAGACAAATAAAAAAGGCCGTCTACAGACGACCTTTTAGGAATTTATGGTCGGGGCGGCGGGATTCGAACTCGCGACCCCTTGCACCCCATGCAAGTGCGCTACCAGGCTGCGCTACGCCCCGACTCAAGAACCGTGATATTACACGATTTTTTTTAATTGTGCAAAAACTCTTCGATTTTTTCTAAGTTATAGACGACAGAATCAAATTCTTCCCAATCGATTTCCGCCTGAGAAAAGGTCCCGGCTCCTTCAAAACCAGGGAAAGAAGTCTCCGGAAGCTGTGGTGCAGATGCACCGGCTTTTGCTTCTCTGTCTTCTTTATTCAAAATTTCTCTTGCCGCATCAATACGATAGCCGTCTCCGTAGAGAAGCTCCCGTATTCTGCGGGCAATCAAAATATCTTTTGCGCGGTAAGCACGCTGGCTTCCGCGCTTCATCGGTCTGAGCTGAGAAAATTCTTTTTCCCAAAACCTCAGGACATAATCTTTTACACCACAAAGTGCGCTCGCTTCCCGAATCGGAAAATACCTTTTCGAAGGTATCGGCGGCAATTCAGGAAGCTTTTTCTTTCTAGGCATCCGCTATCAAGCCTTTTGGCGGAGGTTGTAATCGATAAAGTCCGTCAGTTTCTTGGAAGGATGGAAGTAGACATCCAAACGGGTCGGAGCGTCAAACCATTCCTTGGCCTCCGGATCAAAGAACATTTTATAGGCTCTTCCGCAGATTTCAAACCTGCCGAGTGTCGTGAGTTTTACTTCCTCTCCGGTTGCCAAAACATCCGAAATGGTCTGGAAAAACTGAGTCACAAAAACTCGAGACATCTCGCGGCTGAAGCCGAGCTCTTCGAAGAGAACTTCTTCGAGCGTGCTGCGGTTCATTGTGTTCTTATCCCCAAGCAACTCTTTGACGAGTTCAAAATTGTCAGGACCAATGTTTGCCATGACTTCCCCTTAATCTCTCAAGACTGCACCCTCTTTAGCGAGGGCTTCTACCACAGCGGCGACGGCCTCATCAGCCTCTTCTTCAGAAAGCTGAGCATCCGGGCGCTGGAGCAACATGTTAAATGCAAGGCTCTTCTTCCCTACATTAGCACCATCCTGGGGTTTGTAAAGATCAAAGAGTTTGAAAGATGACAAACTCAGCAGGCGCGGATCCTTCTTCGCAGCCTTGCGAACGGCATCCATCAGCTTCTGAACCGGAACTGCATCGTCAATGAATACGGCGATGTCGCGGGACATCGGCTGGAACTTAGACAGACTGCGGTTGACCGGTACTCCGATATCAAGAAGCGCTTCTTCCTTGAGTTCAAAGACTATCGGAGAATGCGGCAGCTCATACTTATGAGCCAATTCCGGGTGAAGCTCACCGATAAATCCGATTTCTTCGCCGTCGAGATAAGCCGTGGCGGCGCGTCCCGGATGGAGTGCAGGATGGTTAGATTTTTCGAAGCGGAGATTGCGGCCCGGAAGCAACATCTCTACTGCGCCCTTTAAGTCGAAGAAGTCAAAGTTTCTGGCCTTCTCTCCCCACTGAGCGGGACGGGCAGAACCGTATACCAGTGCGGCAAGATGCAGCGGCTGATACACGCCTTCAACGGCGGAGTCGGAACCCTTAACGGAAGGATCACGCCTGAAGATGCGGCCCAATTCAAACAAAGCGGCTCTATCAGCCTTGCGATTGAGGTTGTACTTAAGGCGATCCACCAAACCTGAGATCAGCTGTGTTCTCATCACAGCCATTTGAGAAGCGATCGGATTCAAAACCTTGATCGGATCTTTCACTTCGGCAAAGTCTGCTTCAGCATCTTCACTGATGAAGGAATAGTTAATCAGTTCCTGGAAACCTAAACCAGCCATCTTCTTGCGAAGTTCATGACGGTCGAGTTTTGCTTCAGAACGTTCGAGCATAGCTACGCGAGCCAGCGGCGGAATTTCCGTCAGGTTCTGATAACCGTAAAGACGAGCAACTTCTTCGATCAGGTCTTCTTCAATCTCAATGTCAAAGCGATAGCTCGGCGCATCTACAACGAAGGTGTCTCCTTCTTTCTTGAAAGAGAAGCCTAAGCGAGTAAAGCACTCGGCCATTTTGTCGTCGGAGATATCAGCACCGATGACTTTTCTGCAGCGGTCAGCTCTCATGCGAACGGGTTCGCGAACGGGCAGCTCTTCGATTTCGTCGACAACCGGACCGACCTTGGTTTCAGAGGTACCGCAGATCTCGAGGATCAGGCGAGTGATGTATTCCATGTGATCCACATTGGACTGGAAATCCACACCGCGCTCAAAACGATAGGCAGCATCGGTCGAGAAGTTTAATTTTCTGCAGCGGCCCTGAATGGCTTTGGGCCACCAAAAGGCAGCTTCAATAAAGACATTCTTCGTCTCCAGCGAGACGGCGGCATGATCGCCGCCCATGATGCCGGCGATGGCTTCAATGCCGTTGTTGTCGCTGATCACTCCGAAATACGGATCGATATCGACGGTCTGACCGTTGAGCAGTTCGCCCTTCTCGCCTTCTTTACCCCAGCGAACAGTCAGCGGACCGTCAAGCTTATCGAGGTCAAAAATATGAGTCGGACGGCCGAGCTCGAGCATGACGTAATTGGAAATGTCCACCAACGCAGAAATCGAACGTTGTCCAGAACGTTCCAGGCGGTCCTTCATCCACTGAGGCGTCGGAGCCTTCGCATTTACGCCGCAGACCACACGGCCGGCGAACCGTCCGCAAAGATCCGGGGCCTCATTGCGTACTTCGTGAACGCAGTCGCAGGTGGCCGGAACCGGAGAGAAATCCGGGAGGGAAAGCTCGGCACCGGTCAGCGCTCTCAAATCGCGGCCGACACCGATCACGCTTAAAGCGTCACCGCGGTTCGGAGTTGCTTTGACTTCAATCTTCTTGTCATCTAGACGTTCGTAGACGCGAATGTCTTCTCCGACAGGCGCATCTTCCGGAAGAATCCACAAACCGGAATGATCTTCGCTGATACCTAACTCTCGGCTGGAGCAGAGCATACCGTTGCTCTCGACACCGCGGAGTTTGGCTTTTTTAATCTTGAAATCGCCGGGGAGAACGGCGCCGATGGTGGCGCAGGGTACCTTGACGCCAGCCTTAACGTTCGGAGCTCCGCAGACGATCTGTACGGGCTCGCCCTTGCCGATATCGACTGTACAAACATGCAGTTTGTCTGCATTCGGATGCTGATCACAGGTCAGTACCTGAGCAACGATCACACCGGTGAAAGCCGGCGCAATCGGTTCGGCGCCTTCAACTTCCAGACCGCCCATGGTCAGGGTTTCGCACAGCTCATCGCTGCTGAGGGCAGGATTGATGTAATGGCGCAGCCACTCTTCTGAAAATAACATTTTTATCCTTTCGCCGATTAGTTGAACTGTTTGAGGAAGCGGAGGTCGCCTTCGAAGAAAAGACGAAGGTCATCGATTCCGTAGCGGAGCATGGTCAGTCTTTCAAGACCGGAACCGAAAGCAAAACCGATGTAGCGTTCCGGATCTAAACCGAAGTTTCTGACGACATTCGGATGGACCTCGCCAGAGCCGCTGATTTCCAGCCATTTTCCTTTTCTAGGACCGCTGGTGAACATCATGTCCACTTCAGCGCTCGGCTCGGTGAACGGGAAGTAGCTCGGACGGAAGCGAACGATGAGGTCGTCCGTTTCAAAGAAGCGCTTCAGGAAGTCAACATAGACGCCCTTCAAGTCGGCAAAACTGATGTTTTCGTCGATCCAAAGACCTTCGACCTGGTGGAACATCGGGGAATGCGTTGCATCGGAGTCCACGCGATAGGTCCTTCCCGGAGCGATGACCTTGATAGGCGGCTTGTGCTGACGGGCGTAACGAACCTGCATCGGAGAGGTATGCGGTCTTAAAGGAAGCTGTTTGCCGGTTTCATCCTTCATGTCCACGTAGAACGTGTCCTGCATAGAGCGGGCCGGATGATTAGGCGGATTATTTAAAGCTGTAAAGGTGTACCAGTCGTTTTCAACTTCAGGGCCGTCGGCAACATCAAAGCCAATCGTTTTAAAGATTTCTTCGACGCGCATCCAGGTTCTCATGACCGGATGAATACCGCCGTTGCCGAACGTACGTCCGGGGAGCGTGATATCGACCGATTCAGAGGTCAATTTACGGTTGAGTTCTTCGCGGGCCAAAGCTTCACGTCGATTATTGAGCAGCGTTTCGACTTCACGTTTAGCTTTATTGATTTCGGCTCCGCGAGCGCGTTTTTCTTCGATGGACAGTTTTGCCATCCCCTTCAGCAATGCTGTCAAAGAACCGTTTTTGCCGAGATAGACCGCTTTCGCGTCTTCAAGGGCTGCCGGCGTTGCGGCCTGATCAAAAGCCTCTTTGGCAGATTGAATGATTAGACTGAGATCTTCCATATTGGGTCAGTTGGATTTTTAGTAACCTGAAAAAACAAAAGCCTGGCATATCAAACCAGGCTTTTGTAGGTATTTTAGCAGTTTCAAAGCACTGAAAGTGGCTTGAAACCTGCGTGTCTGAAGCTAATTAAGCAAGGCTAGCCTTAGCTTTAGCAACAACAGCGGCGAAACCTTCTTTATCGAAGATAGCCATGTTGGACAGAACTTTACGGTCGAGTTCAATACCGGCTTTCTTGAGGCCGTTCATGAACTGGCTGTAGTTCATGCCGTTGGCACGAGCACCGGCGTTGATACGAGCAATCCACAGACGGCGGAATACGCGTTTCTTGTTGCGGCGATCGCGGTATGCGTACTGACCGGCACGCATAACTGCCTGCTTAGCGACACGATAAACATTATTGCGGCGAAGGGTAAAGCCCTTGGACAGCGCAAATACTTTCTTATGACGGGCACGAGCCGTTACACCACGTTTTACTCGGGGCATCTTATTCTCTCCTCTAAATTAAGCGTAAGGCATCATCGCGCGGATTTCTTTTTTATCCGACTCGCTGATGGTTAACATGCCGCGCAGGTGACGTTTGTTCTTCGTCGTGCGCTTGGTGAGAATATGACGCTTGGTAGCGTGTGCACGCTTGATGGAGCCGCCGGAGCGAACTTTAAAACGCTTACTCGCAGCTTTTTTGGTTTTCATCTTGGGCATTTTGCCTAAGTTCCTTTTATTAGATGATTGCAGGCGCCCTCAGACACTGAGGATCTTGTTCAGCCTGGTTTCACTTATTTTCTGCCCGAAAGCAGGGTCGTAATAATACTCCAAAACAAATCATTAATTTGTAAGAATACTATTTCTTTTTCTTAGGAGCCAGAACCATAATCATCTGGCGACCTTCAAGTTTAGGAAAGGATTCGACCTGAGCAATATCAGCCAAATCTTCTTTCACTTTATTCAGGAGATCTGTACCAAATTCCTGGTGGGCCATTTCACGGCCTCTGTAGCGCAGTGTGACCTTTGCTTTATTACCGTCGGCTAAAAAACGAGTCAAAGCACGAAGTTTCGTGTCGTAGTCGTTCTTATCCGTCTGCGGACGGAACTTCACTTCCTTGACCTGAATGACCTTCTGCTTGGCCTTCTGTTCCTGTGCCTTCTTCTGCTCCTGATAGCGGAATTTACCGTAATCCATCAGACGGCAGACCGGAGGACGAGCGTTCGGCGCGACCTCCACTAAGTCAACATCTGCCTCTTCGGCCATGGCTAAAGCCTGAGAGGTCCTGACGATACCGATCATCTCGCCGTCAAGACCCGTCAAGCGAACTTCAGGGACGCGGATCTCGCCATTGATCCGGTGTGTACGTTCTTGAGCTATTTTCGTCTCCAATTAGTTATTCAATTTCGTTCACGTTGCGGCGCGTTGCCACATCTTCCTGAACGAGCTTAATAAAGTCTTCCACGCTCATGGCGCCAAGATCCTTGCCGCCGCGAACTCGAACCGCGACTTTACCTTCTGCCTTTTCCTTAGCTCCGACAACGAGGATGTAAGGAAGCTTCTGCAGGCTAAGTTCGCGAATCTTATATGTAATTTTGCCGTTTCGCAAATCTGCTTCGGCACGAAGACCCGCCTTTTTGAGCATAGAAACCACTTCTTTGGCGTAATCGGCCTGGTCGTCGGTAATGTTGGCAACGGCGACCTGAACCGGAGCAAGCCACGGAGGAAGCTGACCGGCATAGTGTTCAAGCAGCATGCCGATGAAGCGTTCCAAGCTGCCGACGATTGCGCGGTGGAGCATCACCGGAGTGGCTCTGCCGTTGCTTTCGGTCACATATTCGGCACCGAGGCGAGCCGGCATCTGGAAGTCGACCTGGATCGTACCGCACTGCCAACCGCGGCCTAAGGAGTCGCGCAGATGGTATTCAATCTTCGGACCGTAGAAAGCGCCTTCACCCGGAAGAATATCGTACTTGATGCCCGAAGCATCCAATGCATCCATCAGAGCTTTTTCTGCTTTATCCCAAGTTGCGTCGTCACCGATACGTTTTTCCGGACGTGTTGCAATCTTGTAGGAAATATCGGTAAAGCCGTAGTCGGCGTAAACCTTCTGAACGAGCTTGGTGTAAGCGGTGCATTCGGAAAGAATCTGATCTTCTGTACAGAAGATGTGCCCATCGTCCTGAGTGAAACCGCGGACGCGCATCAAGCCGTGCAGAGAGCCGGACGGTTCATTTCTGTGGCAGGCACCGAATTCACCGTAGCGGATCGGCAGATCGCGGTAGGAGCGAACGGCGCTGTTGAAAATTTGAATGTGGCCCGGGCAGTTCATCGGTTTCAGAGCGTAGTAACGGTTTTCCGACTCTGTCGTGAACATGTTTTCTTTGTACTTAGACCAGTGACCGGATTTTTCCCAGAGAGAACGGTCTAACAGCTGAGGAGCCTTAACCTCCTGATAGTCGTTGTCCTGGTAAACACGGCGCATGTACTGTTCAACCTGCTGCCAGAGTGCCCAGCCACGAGCGTGCCAGAAGATAAGACCCGGAGCTTCTTCCTGGAAATGGAAGAGATCGAGTTCCTTGCCGAGGCGGCGATGATCGCGCTTTTCTGCTTCTTCCAGCATATGGAGGTAAGCAGCCATATCGTCTTTCTTGGCCCAGGCGGTACCGTAAATTCTCTGCAGCATTTCATTCTTGCTGTCGCCTCTCCAGTAGGCACCGGCAAGCTTCATTAGCTTGTGAACTTTCAGACGGCCTGTGCTCGGGACGTGAGGTCCGCGGCAAAGGTCGACGTAGTCGCCCTGACGGTACAGAGAAATAGTTTCACCTGCGGGAATAGAACCGATGATTTCGGCCTTGTAGTGTTCGCCGATGGAGTTGAAGTATTTGACGGCCTCGTCGCGGTCCATCTCTTCACGAACGATCGGAAGATCGCGTTTGACGATCTCGTCCATCTTCTTTTCGATGAGCGGCAGATCTTCGTTGGTCAGATGTTTCGGCAGAGAGAAGTCATAGTAGAAACCGTTTTCAATCACCGGCCCGATCGTGATCTGGGCTTCCGGATACAATTCCTTGACTGCCTGAGCCATCAAGTGAGAGGTCGAATGACGAATGATCTCAAGGCCCTCAGGGTCTTTGTCAGTCACAATCGAAACCGTACTGTTTTCGGTAATCGGGTGAGACAGGTCCACGAGTTTGCCGTTAACTTTACCTGCCAAAGCAGCGCGAGCCAGGCCGGCGCCGATAGAGGCTGCAACGTCACCTACGGTAACCGGTGAATCGAATTCACGTTTGGAGCCGTCGGGCAGAGTTACTTCGATCATTAATCTTTCTCCAAAAATTCTTCAAATTATTCGATTGGTTCGAGCGCGGACGCAAAAAGGCCCAGCCGAACGTAAAAAGTAGATTTTACCGTCTAACCGGAGCCTAATGCTGAGTCGCGCCTTACTTTTTCAGCCTTTCAGAGGCTTAATACTTAGCTTTAAAACTTATTTCGTGGGTTTGTCCTTAAACGCTTTCCCGCTCAGGATGACGCCGAAAACCGACAGAACGGTAAGCCAAATACACTGACGGATAAACCAGTCGGTATTCACTGAGCCGATAACTTCGATCCAAAGGAGGAATTTAAGAATGATGTAGGTTGCCAAAATACCGATAAAGGCACCTATGACACAAGCCAACACCACCCCGAGAAAATTAGGAACTCTCTTCCGAAAAAAGAGGCCGGACAGAATTCCGATGCAAAACGACAGGATCAGCGTCAAAAATGAAATTAGCACTTTCGCTCCTTATGCGATTTTCTTAATATGAATGTTGCAAGGATACCTATTCCAAATCTTCAATTACTGCAAAAAGGTCCGAAAATGGAACACTTCTCTCCCAAGATTGTCGAAGCTGTAGAAACAGTCAAAACCAGCCCTTCCGTACAACGTGCTTTCGACTATGTGAAAGACCATCTCGAAGAAACGATTCGTGATCAGAAAGAACTCGTACTGATCGAAGCGCCGACCGGTCACGAAAAAGCCAAAGCTGAACGCTACCTTTCTATGCTTCGTGAGGCCGGTCTGGATGATATCTACATGGACGAGCACTTTAACGTCATCGGCAAGCTGCACGGAACCGGCAATACCGGCTGCAGTGTTTTACTCGAAGGCCATTTAGACACCGTATTTTCTTTCGGCGACGTCAAAGGGATTGAGACAGATGCCGAAGGACGTATCCACTGCCCCGGCATTTGCGACGACACCCGTGCTATCGCCGCCAACCTCGCTGTTCTGAGAGCTTTTAAAGCGGCAAATCTTCGACCCGTTCACGATATCTACTTCTGCGGTACGGTCTGCGAAGAAGGTCTCGGGGGCATGAAAGGCATGGCCTGGACACTTGACCAGCTCAAAGACAAAACCAATCTGCTGGCCACAATTTCCATTGACGGCGCGACGGCAGAAATTTTTTACGCCAACGCCACCGGCATGATCGACCTTGAGGTCACGATTGAAGGCCCGGGCGGTCACGCGTGGACAGCGTGCGAACGCGTCAGCGCCATCCATACCGCAGGCTTGGCCATCGCGGAAATCGCCAAGATCGTTCCGCCGAAAGATCCTAAGACAACTCTGACCGTCAGTTTGATCGAAGGCGGTCAGGCAATTCACGCCATCGCTCAGAAAGCAGTCTTCAAGATCAATGCTCGTTCAAATTCTCAGGCTGCACTGAATGAAATAGAAGAACAAATCTATCATGCCATCCGCCGCGGCGTTGAAATCGAACAAAAGAAAGAAGGCGGCGAAGGAGAACTCAGTCTTTCGATCGAAAAGACGCTGGACGTCCCCGCAGGATCTCAGCCGGATGATGCAGCGATCATTCAGCTTGCCAAACTGGCCACTCAAGCCGTCGGCAGAAATTACAAATTCCTGCCGGGCGGCTGCACCAATACCAACATGTCTATCGAGCGCGGCATCCCTGCCGTGACACTCGGACGCGGCGGCGAAGAATACGGCACTCATACGCTTAAGGAATGGTTCAATCCGAAAGGCGTCTATGCCTGCGAACAGAAGTCCATTCTGATGCTGTCCGTACTCGCCGGATTAGACGGTGTTATTGCACCTCTGGACAAAGCCTAAAGGAGCGCATGAAGTGTTTTCTATGATTTATTTGTGGCTGATCGGAGCCGTCGTATTAGCCGGCGCCGACATTCTTCTCGGCACGATCTACCTGCTCATTATTGCTGCAGCCGCATTGACCGCCTTTATCTTTGCTTTGATCGGAGCGGGAATACTGTTTCAGCTGCTCGCGTTTGCCGTCTTTGCCATTGCCGGCTGCGTTTATCTGTCCTATCGGAAAAGGAAAAACTCCGTAAGCACGGATGCCGACCATTTGCAGCACATCAACGACGGACACTCCGTCGAAGTCAAGGAATGGAAAAAAAACGGCAAAGCTCGAGTTTTCTATCGCGGAACCGTCTGGGATGCCAAACCGGAAAAAGGTTCACCGATGGTTCCCGGCCTTTGGGAGATCGTCGGGATGAGCGGAAATACTTTAATTATCAAACTCAAACAGGGGAAATAATATGGAAGCAATCGGAGGGTTCGCCGTATTCATCATGGTGCTGGCAGTCTTTGCCGTCATCTTCATTGCCAAATCGGTTCGCGTCGTTCCACAGCAGGAAGCCTGGGTCGTCGAACGATTTGGAAAATTTCATACCGTGCTTCAGCCGGGTCTGAATTTCATCATTCCGATTATCGACCGCGTTGCCTATCGCCAGACGCTCAAAGAAATTCCAATGGATACATCGAGCCAAATCTGCATTACCAAAGACAACACTCAGCTGCAAGTGGACGGTGTCCTCTACTTCCAGGTCACCAATCCGGAACTTGCCAGCTACGGAACATCCGACTTCGTGATGGCCATTACACAACTTGCCCAGACTTCTCTCAGAAGCGTCATCGGCACGATGTCGCTCGATAAAACGTTCGAGGAACGCGAAGAGATCAACGCAAGAGTTGTTCAGGCGGTAGACGAAGCCGCTCAGACCTGGGGCGTGAAAGTCCTCCGTTATGAAATTAAGGATCTGACGCCGCCGAAAGAAATTCTGCGCGCGATGCAGCTGCAGATTACGGCAGAGCGCGAAAAACGCGCTGTCATTGCCACTTCGGAAGGCCAGAAGCAAAAAGAAATCAATATTGCAGAAGGCGAAAGAGCGGCCATGATCGCCCAATCCGAAGGCGAGAAACAAGCCGCGATTAACAAGGCGGAAGGTGAAGCCCGCGCGATTGAAGCCGTCGCCAAGGCTCAAGCTGAGGCCATTCGTGCCGTTGCACAGGCTATCAGCCAGCCGCAAGGCATGCAGGCCGTCAATCTGCAAGTCGCGGAAAAGTACGTGGAAGCTTTCGGAAAAATTGCTAAGGAAGGTAATACGCTGCTTCTTCCGGCCAATCTCGCCGACATGGGCTCGATGGTCGCTTCAGCGATGACGATCATCCGCGAGCAAAACGGTAAGCCGGCCGCCGTCCCGGCCATCCCCAAGGTCGAATAAGACGCCTATACGAAAATGCCCGGGAGCTTACGCTACCGGGCGAAATCTTGGTAGGCACAATTGGACTCGAACCAACGACCCCCACCATGTCAAGGTGATGCTCTAACCAGCTGAGCTACGTGCCTGAAGAAGTCGAAACTATACAGTCATTTTTTTAGTTGTGCAAGTCGAACGCAAGGCTGTTGCAAACTCTTACGTTCTTCTTGCTGAAAACACGCCTTTAACTTCGCGAATAGCGGCCAAAGTACGGTTCAAATCGTCCTTGCCGTGAATTTCGATCGTGAATGTCATATGCACGTCGCCCTTGACGCGAACCGTCTGCATCGCAGAAATACTCTGTTTTTCTCGAGAAAGGATTTCAGAGATATCTTTAAGCAAGCCCATACGGTCGGCTGCGATCACCAAAATCTGGACCGGGAAGACGGACGATTCATCCTGAGTCCAGGAGACTTCAATCAGACGATCTCTGCCCTCTTCGTCCAACGAACGAATGTTCGGGCAGTCGGCGCGGTGAACCGTTACGCCGCGTCCGCGTGTCACGAAACCGACGATCTCATCCGGGGGTACCGGATGGCAGCAACGAGCCAGTTGAGTCAGCAGTGAGTCGACGCCTACCACCAGAATCTTGCCTTTCTCGTGCTCGGAGGTTTTCTTAGGCGCTGCCGGTTCCAGCTTTTCCTCTTCCTGCGGGTTCTTCTGCGGACGAGGCGCTAAAACGTTTTCGATCGCTTTCTGACCAAGTTCGTCTTTTCCGGCAGCCAAACACAGGTCATCAACGGTGTTGAAACCTAAACGCTTAGCCAAATCTTCGAGCTTGACAGCGGTTTTACCCAAGCGCGCCAAGTCCTTGTCGATTTTTTCTCGGCCTGCCGTAAGTGCCTGCTCCATTTCCTGAGCATTGAACCACTGACGGACCTTCGTGCGGGATCTCGGAGAAGCCGTAAAGCCTAAGTCCGGGTTTAACCAGTCTCGGCTCGGAGCACCGACTTTGGCCGCAATAATCTCAACTGTTTGGCCGCTCTGAAGTTTGGTATTCAGTGGAACCATCACACCGTCAACTTTGGCGCCGCGGCAGCGGTGGCCGAGTTCGGTATGCAGAAGGTAGGCGAAATCGATCGGCGTACTGCCGGCAGGAAGATCAAGGACTTTGCCCTGCGGCGTCAGAACGTAGATATGTTCGTCTTTAGCGGCTTCCGGCGTCGGAGCAGCCTGAACGTCACTCTTCCAAGCCAGCATCTGGCGCAGCCAAGCCACACGATCTTCTTCGTGTTCTCCGGCCTTGCGTTTGGAGCCTTCTTTGTAACGCCAATGTGCGGCCACACCGAGTTCTGCGAACTCGTGCATCGCACGGGTTCGGATCTGGATCTCGAGCGGTTTTCCTCTGGAGCCCACAATCACGGTATGCAAAGACTGATAACCGTTGGGTTTCGGTTTTGCGATGTAATCGTCGAATTCTTTAGAGAGAACTTCGAAAGATTCCTGAATCAGCGAAAGCGTCTCATAACATTTTTCGACCGAATCCACGATGATGCGGATCGCTCGCACGTCGAAGAGCTGTTCGAACTTCAGGTTCTTCTTGCACATCTTCTTCCAGATGGAATAGATGTGTTTCGGACGTCCGGAAACCGAAGCCTGAATACCTCGAGAAGCCAGCAATGCCTGAATTCTGCGCACGGCTTCCTGAATAGAAGCAACACGTTCTTCACGGGTTTCTTCAAGGTTATTGGCAATCGTGTGGAAAACTTCAGGTTCGGTAAAGCGCAGAGACAGATCTTCGAGCTCCCATTTCATCTGCCAAATACCTAAGCGGTTGGCAAGCGGAGCGTAAAGCGCCAAAGTCTCGGCACCGTATTCTTTTGCACCCGGAGCTTTGGTTGCTGCGAAGTAACGCAGCGTCTGAAGACGCGAAGCCAAACGCAGCAGTACCACGCGAAGGTCGGTACACAGAGCAAGCAGCAGACGGCGTACGGCGTCAGGCTGCTGACTGATGCGAGCCTCTCCCTCACGGGAGCGGGCTTTTTCGCTCACGTCAATAACGACTTTAAGATTTGCGACGAGTTCGCAGACTTGTCTGCCGAAGTGCTTGGTCAGCCATTCCTTCGGATTTTTGAGCTGGTTCCAAACACAAAAAAGATAAGCTGCAGCCAGGAGGTCATCGTCATCGCGAATGCCGCGAAGGATATCCACGACGCCCTCGGCATGAGCCATTACGGACTCGCCTGTGAAAAGTTTCTGACCCTCGTAAAGAGGCTCAATGATACGACGGACATCAGCCAAATTAAGAGTCGGAGCAGATTCTTCCATTCTTTTACCACTAAACAAAAGAAGGCAGTCCTGATACAGAAACCACCTTCTACAAAAGGATGCGTAATTTTACCGAATCTGTCTGATTTGTCTAAATTTCGGCGCGTTAATCCACTACAACTGCGACTGTTGAAATCTGTACTTTCCAAGACGGATCGGGAAGTGCAGACTCGAGGACGGATCGGGCCGGGGGATTGGTTTTGCTCACCCATTCTTCCCAAGCCTGATTCATCTCGGAAAAGTAGCCCATATTCGACAAGTAGACAGTGCAGCGAAGAATATGTTCTTTGTCCGACCCGGCTTTGGCCAACAGGTCGTCAATGGTTTTGAGAACTTCTGCGGTCTGTACTTTCGGATCTCGGTTACGGGCTAAATCCACTTGTCCGGAGATATAGACCACTCCGTCGCAGACCACCGCTTCACTGAAGCGGCGTCCGGGCTCGATACGTTTAATCTCGGGCATATTGGTTTCCTTCTCTTAGTTCTTGAAGCTGTGAATCGGGGCCGGGATGCGTCCGCCGCGGTTGATGAAGCCAGCCGCCGAACCCTTTTGAACGGCCATAATATCGGCGCCGCCGAGCAGACCGCCGAATTCTGCACGTTCACCGACGGTCTTGCCGGGAACAGGAATCAAACGGACAGCCGTGGTCTTGGCATTGATCATACCGATGGCGCTTTCATCGGCAATGATGGCGGAGATTACGTCAGCCGGTGTGTCGCCCGGGATCGCGATCATATCGAGGCCGACAGAGCAAACGCAGGTCATGGCTTCGAGTTTTTCGAGTGTCAGGAGGCCTTTAGCGGCGGCATCGGCAATGGCCGCATCTTCACTCACGGGAATGAAGGCGCCGGAGAGTCCGCCGACGGAAGAGGAAGCAAAGACACCGCCCTTCTTCACGGCATCGTTCAGCATGGCGAGCACAGCAGTAGAGCCCGGAGCTCCGATAGAGGACAAACCGACGCTCTGGAAGATTTCACCGACAGAGTCGCCGACCTCAGGTGTCGGGGCCAGAGACAGGTCAGCCACACCGAAAGGCAGATTCATTTTTTCGGCAACTTCGGTGCCGATCAGCTGACCGACCTTCGTTACCTTAAAGGCAGTGGTCTTAATGATTTCAGCAATTTCTGTGATTGAGACCTGCTCGCCTCTTCTGCGAACGGCGCGGTCAATTGCTTTTTTCACAACGCCCGGACCGGAAACACCGACGCTGATCACGGCATCGGCTTCGCCGACGCCCAGATAACCGCCGGCCATGAAAGGCACATCTTCCGGGATATTGCAGAAGACAACCAGCTTGCAGCAGCCGAGACCGTCGCGATCAGCAGTTGCGGCAGCAACATCCAGCACTCTGTGGCCCATCAGCTTCACTGCATCCATATTGATGCCGGTGCGGGTGCGCCCGACGTTGATGGAAGAGCAAACGTGATTGGTTGTTGCCAAAGCTTCGGGCAGCGCGTCAATCAGGTTTCTTTCTCCCGGAGTAATGCCTTTTTCGACCAAGGCACCGAAGCCGCCTAAGAAGTCAACGCCGGCGGCGGTGGCGCAGTCATCTAAAAGTTTGCAGACTTTGACCATCTGATCGCGGCTGTATCCGGCACAGACGGTTCCGATCGGAGAGACCGTAATACGTTTATTAACAACGGGAATACCATAGCGGTCGCCGACTTCGTTGCAGATGGCAACGAGGTTCTTAGCATGGCGATTAATTTTGGAGCGGACGCGATAAGCGAAAGTGTCGAAGTTATCGCTTGCGCAATCGAATAAGTTCAAGCCCAGGGTCACGGTACGAACATCCAAATGTTCGCTTCTGAGCATATCCAGCGTGGAGATGACCTCGCGTTCTGTAAGCATTTGATTTATTCCTTTTTGAATTAAGCGATAGACACACGATGAACCGCTTCAAAAATTCTGCGGTGCTGCATGCTCATGGAAAGATGACGGTCGTGGGCGATATCGGAAAGTGTTCTGCTCAGAGCCTTTCTGTCCACTTCGGGAGGAACCGTGACTTCAAACACCAGAAGAACACGCGGCTGCGGCAGAGGGTTGCCGGCATCGTCCAGTTTTACTTCAATTGTTCTGAAACTGTCGATGTTGATGCGGCCTTCATAAAACACTCTGGTAAACGCCGTCAGAATATCCCTGCTGTCGGTACCGTCCACAGTCAGAACGAACGGTTCGCCTTGGGTAACGGTAGCTTCGCCCGGAACGTAATCGCGGACGAGGACGGACATATCGAAGCCTTTGCCCTTCAGTGCTTCTTTAATAATCTTTGCGACTTCGTCGTCGCCAACACTCTCCGGCTTATCCACGATCATGATGGCGGAGTATTCATTTCTCACCGTCGTTTGATCCATATCGATGATGGAACAGCCGAGTTTGTTTAGAGTATCGGAGGTTGTGTAAACAACACCGAAGCTGTCGGGACCGGTGACAGCCACTAAAATTCGCTTCACGTTAATTTCCTAAAAGAATGAGTTTTGCCGCAGACTCGGATGTCATTTCCGATCTTGGCAATTTATAAGGACGAATTCTCCCGACTCGGCGACCGTAATCGTCGAGACAGTCTTTATATTAGCCAAGCAAAAGCCCTCTTTTAGGAAACAAAATGACTTTTTTCGTCTCAGGAGGCGGAAATTAACACTCCGAATTTCGGGATCGCTTTGAGTGTGTTTTGAATGCTCTGTTCCGAGATTTCTTCTATCGTCGTATTTCTTAATTCCGCAGCAACTGCGCCGTAACAGGCCGTGTCCGCAAGGGCGCTTTCGGGGTTCTCTTTGTTTTCTTCGCGCACCCAGCTCGGCGGCATATCCGGACAATCCGTCTCAAGTACCCAGGCGTCATCCGGGAGTTCAGACAAGATTTTGCGGATGCGCTTAGAGCCGTCATAGGACACCGCTCCGCCGTAGCCCAGCTTAAAACCGTTCTGCAGAAAAACCTGTGCCTGGGCCATACTGCCGTTAAACGCATGAATGATGCCGAGCTGCGGGGGCAGACGGCGAATGTATTTAAGCACGATATCCATCGCTTCACGGCCGTGAAGACTCAGGGGGAGACCATATTTGCGGGCAAGTTTTAACTGCGTGGAAAACACTTCTTCCTGAACGTCATGCGGAACGCTGCAGGCTGCAGAGAAATCCAGTCCGCACTCGCCTACCGCTGCCAGACGAGGATCTTCTCTGTGCTCTTCCAGAAAGGCTTCCAACGCTGTCAGATCTTCTTTCCAGGAGTATCCGATGTAAAGCGGATGAATGCCGCAGGCGTAGGCTTGATCATATTCATAGGCACAGCGCCGAGCCTCTTCCAGATTACTGACACCGCTGGCACACACCAAAGAAGAGACGACGCCGACTTTGCGGGCCTCCGAAACTTCTTTTTTCTGCTGTTCTTCGGGAAGAACAAATAAGTGGTTATGGGTGTCAATCCAGCGAAGCATTTAGTTTTCCTCAGGCAAGATGCATCCGTTCTTTAAACGCACGACACGATCGCATCGCGCGGCAATATCCGGATCATGCGTCACAATGACCAAGGCAAGGCCCTGAGAGGACGACAATTTGAGCAGATAGTCGATAACGACTTCGGCCGTCTCACCGTCCAGGTTGCCGGTGGGCTCGTCGGCCAAAAGACACAGCGGAGAGCCGCTCACGGCTCGGGCAATGGCGACACGCTGGCGTTCGCCGCCGGAAAGCTGACTCGGCAGATGATCCACGCGGTCGGCAAGACCCATGGCTTTGAGCAGGCTTTCCGCTCTTTTTTGCGCGACGGAAGCTTTTTCACGGCGGATTTTGAGCGGCATCGCCACGTTTTCCATGGCCGTAAATTCCGGCAGCAGATGGTGGAACTGATACACAAAGCCGAGTTTGCGGTTGCGCAGCTCGGTTAAGCGCTGCTCGGAGAGTTCGGCGATGTTTTCTCCGCCGATTTCGATCAAACCTTTATCAAAACGGTCCAGACCGCCGATGCACTGCAGGAGCGTTGTTTTACCAGAGCCGGATGTGCCCACGATTGCCACCGACTCGCCCTCGTGAACTTCCAGATTGACGTCTTTCAAAACATGCAAAAGTCGGCCGCCCTCTTTATAGCTTTTCTGCAGGCCGACAGCCTTTAATACGACGTTGTTATTCATATCTCAGTGCCTCAGCCGGTTGAATGTTTGCCGCTCTCCAGCTCGGATAGACAGTGGCCGCAAGAGCCAGCAAGAAAGAAAAGACGGCGATCGGGATCACATCGGATGCCCTCGGATCACTCGGCATTGCCGAGATAAAGTAGATTTCTTTGGGCAGGAACTGAACGCCGAACAGCTGTTCGATCGCGCCTACGATGGAGCCCACATTGCAGGCAATGAGAAGCCCCACGCCGACACCGATCAGCACGCCGGCGGTTCCGATGAAGGCGCCCTGAACCATAAAGATGCGCATGATCGAACCGCGCGTTGCGCCTTGGGTTCGAAGGATTGCGATGTCGCTGCGTTTGGAGTTGACGGTCATCACTAATGAAGAGACTAGACCAAACGCGCCTACTAAAACGATCAGGAACAAAATGATGCCCATCATGCGTTTTTCGACTTGAACGGCCGCAAACCAAGTCCGATTCTGACGAGACCAATCGGTTGCCAAAAGACCCGGCGGCATTTGATTATTGAGTTCAGCGGCGACTCTCGGTGCATCCTGCATGTTGGAGAGCTTCAGTCGAATGCCTCCGGGTGTTTGAGTACGCATGAGTTTTTCGGCGTCCGTGAGATTGATGAAGCTCATTGCACTGTCAAACTCGTAGTGGCCGGAATTAAATACGCCTGCGACCGTGAACTGGCGCATGCGAGGCATGGTTCCGGCCGGCGTGAACTGTCCCTGAGGCACCATCACGTTGACCTTTTCTCCGGGGATCACGCCGAGCATTCTGGCTAAGTCCGTGCCGAGAATGATCTTGAATTCACCGGGTTTTAAATCAGAGAGGCGCCCGATCTTCATATTTTTTGCGACATCGCTGACCTGAGATTCCGTCTCAGGATCAATGCCGTTGAGCTGGACACCGCGCACGTTGGTGCCGCTCGTGAGCAGTCCCTGCCCCCTTAAGAAAGGCGCTGCGCCGATGATCTCCGGCTGCTGCTTCTTCAGTTCTGCGGCAGTCTTCTGCCAGTCCGGAATCGGAGCTCCGATCGAAAGCACTTCGGCATGCGAAAGCACGGAGAGCATCTTGTCTCGAACTTCTTTCTGGAAACCGTTCATCACGGATAAGACTATGATGAGGGCCATGACGCCCAAGGCTATGGAAGCCATCGACATGGCTGATATGAACGATACGAATCCGTCGCTGCGTCCTTTGCGGCGCGACAGTGTATATCGCAGACCGATCATCCACTCGAAGGGCAGACCGGATAAAGGTTTATTTTTCACAAATTTTATCCAACTAAACGTTCAGGCTATTCTAGCTGTGAGATCAAACAATTAGAATTTAAGGCTATGCCCGCATGTATATTTTTATTGCCCAATTCACTGCCTTCTCCTAATGAAATTAAAGCGTTAGGAAAGGACGCCTATCCGCCCGTTTTGCGGAATTTCCTTGAAGGTTTCGGAGAACCGAAGGTCGCCACGATTTTTGAAAACCCGGCGCTCAGCGGTTTTGCTTCGATGCAGTGGGTATGGATGCTTCTGACTCAGCGCGAAAATCTTGCCCCGTCCGCTCCCTATCTTTGGAAAGGTCTTGGAGGTCCGAAAGTCCATCAGGAATTTTGGGCTTTAAACGGCTACCGCAAAGAAAACGGCGTGCTTAAAAGCGCCGGTGATGTCTTTGATATCGATGAAGAGTGCGACCTCAGAGACCTTTTGAATCCGATTGCTCGTCAGTTTAATTTTGAAGTGCAGGTTTTGGACGGACGCTTTTTCCTCGCGCGCAAAAAAGCATGGCAGGTTCTGATTACTCCGTGGCTTGCTCAGGAAGACAAACCGGCAGCACAGCCGGCTGGTCCCGAAGCCGCTGAATGGACTGAAATCACTCGAGTCATCGAAGAAAGTCTTGCAAAAAGCGTTTTCAATGAATACAGAGCAAAAGCCGGACGGCCTCCGGTTGAAGGTTTCTGGATCAACGGCGGAGCTTTTGAGGAGCAGCTTCTTCCCTACACTCAGATTCGCTGTGCTCTGACAAGCGATCCCACGATTCGCGGGATCTCTGAGGCGGCGGGCATTGCGCGGGCCTACATTAAATCTTCGACGGCTGTTTGGCCCGACTGTCCTGAAGGCGACCGTCTCTGCATCCTGGATGACTTTAACGATCCATCCGTCAAAACGGATCCTGCGCGCTGGAGTGCCGCATGGATACGCGCCGTTAAGCGCATGGAGCACCTGACCGCCACGGCAAAAGGATTTGAAAAATATCATCCCCGCCTGGTCGCCTCCGATGGTCTGCGCGTCAGCGTCATTGAAAAACTTCAGGAACAAAAATCTTCTTTTGCCTTTTGGAAGAGCCCAAAAAATTACACAGAAGCATGGCTGAACTCCGGCCGCTAAAGAACACTAAAAAGTTATGACCAAAATAACGATTCGCCGATTTGACCGAAATGTCGTTCAGGCGCTCACCAACCGCGGCTTTCCCGAACCTCTGGCCCGCGCTTTAGCGGCCAGACACGTCACCAGCCCGTCCGACCTTGATTACGAATTCAAGGAAATGCTTTCTCCGTGGGACCTTAAAAACTGCAGAGAAGCCGGAGAAGCGATTGCCGATGCCATCTGGAAGCAGAAAAAGATCGTAATCATTGGGGACTACGACTGTGACGGCGCGACTGCTGTTTCCGTCGGTATTCTGGGACTGCAGGCGCTCGGCGCCTTCAATGTCTCTTATTTAATCCCGGACCGTGACAAGGACGGCTACGGCCTGTCTCCTCAGCTTGTCGATCGAGCAGCCGCTGCCGGCGCCGAACTCATCATTACCGTAGACAACGGAATTTCTTCGGTGGCTGCGGTTGAACATGCTAAAACCCTCGGAATCGAGGCCGTCGTTACCGACCACCACCTGCCCGGCGATGAAATCCCCGACACCCTCGTCGTCAATCCGAATCAGCGCGGAGATACCTTCCCGAGCAAATCTTTGGCGGGTGTGGGCGTCATCTTTTACGTGTTAATCGCCGTGCGCTCCGCACTCCGCGCCAAAGGCGCTTACCCGAACGGAAAACAGCCTAATCTTCAGCATCTCATTGATTTGGTGGCCTTGGGTACGGTTGCCGACGTTGTCCCGTTAGACCGCAACAACCGAATCCTCGTTTCCAAAGGCTTGGACAGCATTCGCGCCGGCAAAATGCAGCCCGGCGTGAGCGCCCTGCTCTCCGTAGCAGGCAAGAATGCGCATCGCATCAGTGCCAATGACTTGGGCTACATCCTCGGGCCCCGCATCAACGCCGCAGGTCGTTTGGACAGCATCAACAAGGGTGTTGAGTGTCTGACAAGCTACGACTACAACACGGCGCTCTTTTACGCAAAAGAACTCGACCAAATCAATGCCGAGCGCCGCAACCGCGAAGTATCCATGCAGTCCGACGCTATTCTGTCCCTACAGACGATTTCCGTCGATGACAGCAATTCCATCGTTCTTAAGGGTGACGACTGGCACGCCGGCATCATCGGTTTAGTAGCCTCCCGCATCAAAGAACAAACTTATCGCCCGGTCATTGCGTTTGCTCCGTCGGAAGAAAACGGCGAGCATGTGCTTAAAGGCTCGGGGCGCTCTATTCCCGGCATTCATCTGCGCGATGCATTGGATCGTGTCAGCAAACTGAGTCCGGGGCTGATCCTGAAATTCGGCGGTCACGCGATGGCTGCAGGTCTTACGATCCGTAAGGATGCATTTAATGAATTCAAGGAGCTCTTTGCCCGCGCTGTCAAAGAACTTTCCGATCCGGAAATGTTCGAGCGCAACATCGTCACAGACGGCGAGCTCAGAGCTTCCGACTTCAACATTGAACTCGTTGAAGCCATCCGCAAGCACGTCTGGGGTCAGGCTTTCCCGGAACCGCTCTTTGCCAATCAGTTCAAGGTACTTTCTCAGAGAGTCTTGAAAGATCAGCATCTGAAGCTCTCTCTTGAAGTCGACGGCAGAGAGATTCAGGCCATTTGGTTCCGCCACAAACGCGAACTGCCTCCGACCGTGCGTTTAGCTTACAAGCTCGACATCAATGACTTCCGAGGACGTCAGTCGGTGCAGCTCATCATCGAAGGTATGGAAGACGAGTTTGAGGACTGGACGGCCTAGCGGTTTTCTGTCGTGCAAACAAACTTACACAATTGACAAAAAACGGACCCATTTCCGCCCGCTCAACGAGTTAAGGATTGGGTCCGCTCTTATATAATTAAGGGTTCTTTTTAATATCAACGCGTTAAGAAATGGAAGTTGAACGTTTAAACCTAATCGGCACCACCGCCGAGGACCTTCAAGCTCGCACTGAAGAGCTGCGGAGGTATCTTTGACTACGACCAGAAAGAGCGTCGTTTAGAAGAAGTTAATCAAGCGCTCGAGGACCCGAGCATCTGGTCTGATCAAGAGCGAGCTCAGCAGCTGAGCAAAGAAAAGAAACGTCTCGAAGACGTTGTCCTTACCATCAAACACCTAACTACCGGCCTTTCCGATGCTTTGGAATTATTTGAAATGGCCAAAGAAGAGGACGATGACGCCTCTCTGGAAGCGGTAGAAGCCGATATCAACAACCTCAAGAAAGAGGTCGAACATCTCGAATTCCAGCGCATGTTCAATCAGGAACATGACGAAGCCAACTGCTTCCTGGAAATTCAGGCCGGCGCCGGCGGAACCGAAGCGCAGGACTGGGCGAGCATGCTTGAGCGCATGTATATCAAGTTTGCGGAACGCCAAAGCTTTAAGCCCGAGATTGTTGAAGAAACCGAAGGAGATGTGGCCGGCATTAAAGGCTGCACGATCAAAATCACAGGCGACTATGCCTACGGCTGGCTCAGAACCGAAACCGGTATTCACCGCTTAGTTCGCAAGAGCCCGTTCGACTCCAACGCACGCCGTCATACTTCTTTTGCTTCTGTGTTCGTCGTTCCCGAAGTCGACGATTCTTTCGAAATCGAAGTCAATCCGGCCGATCTGCGCATTGACACGTTCCGCGCCTCCGGCGCCGGCGGTCAGCACATTCAGAAGACCGACTCCGCCGTCCGTATCACGCATATTCCGACCGGCATAGTCGCTGTCAGCCAGACCAGCCGAAGCCAGCATCAGAACAAGGAAGAGGCCATGACGATTTTGAAGAGCCGTCTTTATGAAGCCGAGCTCCGCAAACGCCAGGCTACCCAGCAGGCATTGGAAGACAACAAGAGCGATATTTCCTGGGGTCACCAGATCCGTTCTTACGTGTTGGATCAGTCCCGCGTCAAAGACCTGCGTACCAATGTCGAAACCGGCAACACGACTGCCGTTTTAGACGGTGCTTTGGAATCCTTTATCGAGGCCAGCCTCAAGCAAGGAGTTTGAGCGTGAAGACTCTCACCATTATTACCGGCGCCTCTAAAGGGCTCGGCTTTGAATTAACCCGTCAGTCGCTTAAGGCCGGCGACACCGTCGTGACGATGGAACGCCGTCCTTCCAAGGCTTTGGTGGAAGAAGCCGATAAGATCGGCTGCAATTTCATCCAGTTTACGGCTGACCTGCTTGACCGTAAAGGCGCCGTCGAGCTTTTGATGTGGCTGCTTTCCGATAAGGAATACGCCGAACATGACCGTCTGATTCTGATCAACAACGCCGGCGTGCTGGGTCCTGTCGGTCCGATCGAAAACGCTTCCCCGCAGGTTGCCGTTGACTGCATTCGCGTTAACTTTGAAATCCCAGTGCTTCTGACTCAGGCTTTCCTGAATGAAACGCGCAGCTGGAAAGGCGAGCGCCGCGTCATGAATATCTCTTCCGGCGCCGGCCGCAAGTCCGTTCCGGGCTGGGCCATGTACTGTTCAACCAAAGCAGCGCTTGACCGCTTTACCGCCGTCACAGCTGAAGATCAGCTTGGCAAACCCAATCCCGCACGCCTTAGCGCCGTCGCTCCGGGCGTTGTGAACACTGGCATGCAGGGCAGCATCCGTGCTTCGTCTAAGGAAGATTTTCCGAACGTTGACCGGTTTATCGACTTAGAGAAAGACGGAAAACTTCAGAGCCCCGAAGACACTGCCAAACGACTTTTAAATTACCTCAACAGCGACGAGTTCGGCAAAGAGCCCATCTCGGATATTCGCAATATTTCTGTTGGAGACTAAAGTGGAAAACCAGAAAGAAACCGTCAAAAAAGAAGACGTTCTTGAGACTGAGAACCATATCATTGCCGAACGTTTAGCCAAACTCGACAAACTCAGAGCCGAAGGCGTTGCTTATCCGAATGATTTCGTTCAGAAAGACCGCATTGAAGAAGTGCGCGCTGCCAACGGCAGCAAAACTCCGGAAGAGCTTGAAGCTGCTCCGGTCGAAGTCACTGTCGCCGGCCGCGTCATGCTCAAGCGCGTCATGGGCAAAGCCAGCTTCCTGACCGTTAAAGACGGTACCGATCACATCCAGTTCTTCATCACCAAGGCTGAAGTCGGCGATGAAACTTACGACTTCTTCAAGAAGATGGTTGATATCGGAGATATCGTCGGCGCTACAGGCACACTGTTCTTCACCAAGACCGGCGAGCTTTCCGTCCGCGTTAAGAACTTCCGTCTGCTGACCAAGAACATTCGTCCGCTCCCCGACAAATTCCACGGTCTCTCCGATCCGGAAACCCGTTATCGTCAGCGCTATGTTGACCTGATCATGAACGAAAGCACACGTCGCACCTTCATGATCCGTTCCAAGGCCATCGCCGAAACCCGTAAATTCATGATGGAACATCACTTCATGGAAGTGGAAACTCCGATGCTCCATCCGATCCCCGGCGGTGCGAACGCTAAGCCGTTCATCACACACCACAATGCGCTCGACATGGATATGTATCTGCGTATTGCTCCGGAACTTTATCTGAAGCGCTTAGTGGTCGGCGGCTTTGAACGCGTTTTTGAACTCAACCGCTCCTTCCGCAACGAAGGCGTTGACGTTCGCCACAACCCTGAATTCACAATGATGGAGTTCTATGCAGCCTACAAGGAATACCACTGGCTCATGGACTACACCGAAAAACTTCTGCGCACCGTCGCTGAAAAGACTATCGGTACCGCTGTCATTCAGTATCAGGGTCATACCATCGACCTCACAAAACCGTTTGATCGCCTGACTGCTAAGGAAGCCGTTCTGAAGTACGCTCCTCAGTACACCCCTGAGCAGCTCGAAGACAAGGACTTCATGCAGGAAGAACTCAAGCGCCTGGATGAACCTGCTAAGGCTGACGCCGGCGTCGGCGCTTTGCAGATGGCCATATTTGAAGCCGTTGCTGAATCCAAACTCATTCAGCCGACTTACATCATTGACTACCCGGTTGAAATTTCTCCGCTGGCTCGCGCCTCCGACAAGGTTCCCGGCATCACCGAGCGTTTCGAACTCTTCATGGCCGGTCGCGAAACCGCCAACGGCTTCTCCGAGCTGAACGACCCGCAGGATCAGGCTGCTCGCTTCATGGCTCAGGCAAAACTGAAAGCCAGCGGCGATGATGAAGCCATGTACTACGACGCCGACTACGTCCGCGCACTGGAATACGGTCTGCCTCCGACAGGCGGCTGCGGCGTGGGCTTAGACCGCTTTGTCATGCTGCTTACCGACTCTCCGAGCATCCGTGACGTTCTGCTCTTCCCGCATATGCGTCCTGAGGCCTAAGAATCATGAGCGAAAGGAAGCTGAAAATCGCCGCTCTGTTAAAAGAGCTTTACGACATGGCCGAAGTTCCCGTGCCCTCCTCTCGTATTCCGTTTTACTTTAACGACGTACGAGCCGGGCACATTGAACGAACTGATGCCGAGTTTTTAGCGAGTACCTTTCGCTTCTGTGACGTCCGTCCGGATGCTTTCGTATTTACCGCGGAAGACTCCGGACAGGCTTCGCGCCGTCTGGCAGCGATTTCGCACCTTTATAAAGGCACGGACAAAGTCTTTGCCTGGCGAGATGAACTGCTTTCCGTTACTGCTTCGGATGACATTGCCTGCGAGTCGCCTTTGACTGTTATTGAGCGTGCAATGTGCCGTCCCTTCGCCTTTAACACCTTTGCCGTTCACTTGAATCCGTTCACGCGTGACGGCAGGATGTGGGTGGCTCAGCGTTCTTTCAAGAAAGCAATCGGCCCTGGTTATTGGGATAACTGTGCTGCGGGTCTAGTCGGAGCAGGCGAGCCTTTCGGGCTTGCTATGGAACGCGAAGCATTTGAAGAAGCCGGTGTGACACCGGGTTCCCTTGAAATCTCTTTTAGCGCGCGCAATATCATTTCGCGTCCCGTTCATGAAGGCTGGATGCGAGAAATCGCTTACATCTGCAATGCTTATGTTGAAGACTCTTTCCATCCTCACAACATGGACGGCGAGGTCGAGCGCTTTGAACTCTTAGAACCCGAAGCGATTATTGAGCGCATAGAAAAAGGACGATTCACATTCGAATCGTCCCTTGCTGTTTTAGCCGGCTTAGCCTGGCAGGAAGGCCTGCTTGATCTTTTGGATCAGCCGGCCGTCTAAACGCTAATCTCTTTCGTCCATCCAAGCGACCAGGATGGCTTCCAGTATTTTTTCGTTGCTTGCTTCCGGATCATCATCAAAATCCGGGAGCGCGACGATCATTGCATGCATCTTCTCAAAGCTGATCGTCAGCGGATCTAAGTCCGGTTTTTCGTCATACAGCTCTTCCGCAATCGCACGCGGATCCTTCCAAGTCAGCTTCATTACTCGTTCTCTCTGGCGTGATTACGGGAGTATTTCGGAATTTCAACGGTAATGTCTTCTTTGCCGACTTTTATCTGGCAAGTCAGGCGTGAGTTCGATTTCAGACCCCAAGCCTGGTCAAGCAGATCTTCTTCATCGTCTTCTGCCGGTTCCAAAGAATCAAAGCCCTTGTCGATGTAGCAGTGGCAAGTCGTGCAGGCGCAGGAGAACTCGCAGGCGTGGTCAATATTGACGCCGTTTGCGACCAAAGCTTTAGCTAAGTTTGCACCTTCGGGGACTTCAAACTCAGCCCCGTTCGGACAGATTCCAGGATGCGGTAAAACGGTTACTTTCGGCATTTTTAAACCTCGTCAACAGATTTGCCTTGGAGTGCTTCCAAGATCGTACGGTTCATTCGACGTGCAGCAAAGTCTTTCGTTCCCTCGGACAGCGCTGAAATCGAATTTTTAATTTCATCTTTGTCATCTTGCGCGCGAACCGTCTCGAGATGTTGAATCATGGCGTCGATCTGAGCGCGCTCAGCCTCATTGAGAAGGTCGGCGTCGGACGACAATGCGGAATAAATGCTTTCCAAAAGGCGAGCGGCTTCCACTTTCTGCTCGCGTAATTCGCGAAGCTTCATATCTTCTTCGGCGTGACCAAAGGAATCTTCCAGCATGCGGCTGATTTCATCTTCCGACAGACCGTAAGAAGGTTTGACCGTGACAGATGCTTCCACGCCCGTGGTTTGTTCGCGGGCCGTGACCGACAACAGTCCGTCAGCATCCACCTGGAACGTCACACGAATACGAGCGGCTCCTGCAACTTTCGGCGGAATACCGCGCAAAGAGAATTTAGCCAAAGAACGGCACTCTTCTACCAAGTCACGTTCACCCTGAAGGACATGGATCGACATCGCGGTCTGACCGTCCTTGAAGGTTGTGAAGTCCTGAGCCATGGCTACAGGAATCGGCGTGTTGCGGGGAATGACTTTTTCAACGAGACCGCCCATGGTTTCAAGACCCAAGGAAAGCGGCGTGACGTCAAGAAGCAGCCAGTCTTCGTCGCTGCGGTTGCCGGCAAGCAGGTTTGCCTGAAGCGCAGCGCCGATTGCCACCACTTCATCCGGGTCAATATCGGTAAGCGGTTCGCGGTCAAAATAATCGGCCACTGCCTTGCGGATGCAGGGCATGCGCGTTGAGCCGCCGACAAGCACGACACCTTTTACTTCATCGCGTTTGAGACCTGCGTCCTTTAATGTCTGTTTCGTGGCTTCGATGGTTCTTGCTACTAAGTGGTGCGTGATCGAATCAAAGACTTCGCGCGTAATCGTGACATTGATGATTCTGTCGCCGGAAATCTTGGCGTGAATCGTTGCTTTCTTTTCCGTCGTCAGCGTTTCTTTGGCTGCCTTGGCTTTTGCCATCAGCATGCGGCTGTCGGAATGCGTCAGCAGCGGACGACCTGCCTGGTCAATGACCCAGCAGTAGAGACGCTGGTCAAAATCATCGCCGCCTAACTGGCTGTTGCCGCCGGTGGCGAGCACCTCAAAAACGCCTTTGCGCAGACGGAGGACGGAGACGTCAAACGTACCGCCGCCCAAGTCATAAACGATGTAAAGACCTTCGGCGCCGGTATCGAGGCCGTAAGCCAAAGCGGCCGCCGTCGGTTCGCTCAAAAGACGAAGAACATTCAGACCGGCAAGCTTTGCGGCGTCTTTAGTCGCCTGACGCTGAGCGTCATCAAAGTAAGCCGGTACCGTCACGACAGCGCCGACAAGTTCGCCGCCTAAGGCGTCTTCGGCGCGTTTTTTAAGGACTTTTAAGATTTCTGCTGATACTTCAACCGGACTCTTCGCGCCTTGTGCCGTGTTGAGCTTCACCATGCCCTCGCCTTTGATGAAGTCATAGGGCATGTAGCGGTTATTCTGCAGCTCAGAAGCGCTTCGGCCCATCAAACGCTTGACACTTGAGATCGTGTTGAGCGGATCTGCTTCTGCACGTGAACGGGCTTCTTCACCAACAACCACGCATCCATTCTTTTCGTAGTGGACAACAGAAGGAAGCAGTTTCTGATTCTTTTCGTCAACGAGAACTTCGGGAGAACCGTTTCTAACGGTGGCCGCCAATGAATTCGTGGTGCCCAAATCAATACCGACAGCAAACCGCTCTTCGTGCGGTGCTGTCGACATTCCCGGTTCGGCAATTTGCAGAAGTGACATTATTCAAAATCCAGTAGCTGGCGATTTAAAAACATAACCTTTTTTAAATCTTCTGCCGCCAGCGAGACATCAGATTTCACATCGAACGCGTCTACCACCTCGTTGAGCAGCTCGTCCTTTTCTTTTTCAATCGCTTTCTTCAGCACTTCCAGCTCAGCCGTATTCCCGGAATCCTTTGCATCTGAGATCGCCTCTCGGCGTTCCAGCTGCTCAAGAAGAAACTCTTCAGAAATCGAACCGCTGCTGTCTTCGTCAATGAGGTGTCCTCGCAGCGCGCAAAGGGCTTTACCTCGCTGGATCGGATCGCTGAGCTTCTGAAAAGCGTCATTAATCAGCGTTGCCCACTGCTGAGCAACGCGCTTTTCAGTATCGCTTGCCGAAGCAAAACGGTCGGGATGAACCTTTTTTTGGATTTCAAAATACTTTTCATCCAACTTTTGTTTATCGATTCTGAACTGTGGTTTCAAACCGAAAATTTCAAAAGGATTCATCGCCGCCATAGCGCCTCCGTTTCAGTTAGACATGGAAAGACTTGCCGCAGCCGCAGCTTTCTTTCTCGTTCGGGTTCTTGAATTTGAATCCAGTATTGAGACCTTCACGGACAAAGTCCAGTTCGGTTCCGTTGATATAGGGCAGGCTCTTGGGATCAACAATTACTTTGATCCCGTAGCTTTCGTACACCTGATCTTCGGGTTCGATTTTGTCTGCAAACTCTAATGCGTAAGCCATACCGGAGCAGCCGCTGGTTTTGACACCGACTCTGAGGCCGACGCCTTTGCCACGTTTGCGAAGGAATTCTTCAACGTGAGAAGCTGCTTTTTCTGTCAATGTAACCGACATTATTTATCCTTAATCTGAGCCTGTTTCTGGCGATAGTCTTCCACTGCGGCCTTGATGGCGTCTTCCGCAAGAATGGAACAGTGGATTTTGACGGGAGGAAGCTCAAGTTCTTCGGCAATTGCCGTATTTTTGAGCTGTTCGGCTTCTTCCAAGGTCTTGCCCTTGATCAGTTCGGTGACCAAAGAGCTGGAAGCGATGGCACTGGTGCAGCCGTAGGTTTTGAACTTAGCGTCTTCGATCACGCCGTTGTCGTTGACCTTGATCTGCAGGCTTAAAACGTCGCCGCAGGCGGGGGCGCCGCGTGTACCGGTTCCGACGTTCGGATCGTTTTTATCCAGTCTGCCGACATTTCTGGGGTGCTGGAAATGATCCATCACTTTATCGCTGTATTGCATTCTTTTCTTTCCTTGTTAGTGTTCTGTCCATTTAACTTGTTTCATGTCCACGCCTTCCTTGTACATCTCCCAAAGCGGGGACATTTCACGAAGCTGTGCAACCTTTTCTTTGATGAGCTTGACGGTGTAGTCAATCTCTTCTTCCGTCGTGAAACGGCCTAAGCTGAAGCGAATGGAGCTGTGGGCGAGTTCGTCATCAATACCGAGGGCACGCAGAACGTAGGACGGTTCCAAGCTGGCCGAGGTGCAGGCAGAACCGGAGGAAACTGCGATTTCAGGGCAGCTGGCCATGAGGGCTTCACCTTCAACAAACGCGAAGCTGACGTTGAGGTTGAAAGGAGCTCTGTGTTCCATGCTTCCGTTGACATGAACGGCTTCGATTTCGCTCAAGCCTTTCCAAAGTCTGTCGCGAAGAGCGCCGATACGCTTCATTTCCTCGTCCATTTCCAGGCGGCACAGTCTGTAGGCTTCGCCCATACCGACGATCTGGTGTGTGGCGAGTGTGCCTGAGCGCATGCCTCTTTCGTGACCGCCGCCGTGAATGATGGCTTCAATACGAGCACGCGGTTTGCGGCGAACATAAAGAGCGCCCATTCCCTTCGGTCCGTAGAGCTTGTGGGCGGAAAGGCTCATCAGATCAACCTTGAGTTTTTCCATATCCAGAGGGATCTTGCCGGCGGCCTGAGTGGCGTCGACGTGGAACAGGATTCCGCGTTCACGGCACATTTCACCGATTTTTTCGATGTCTTGAATGACGCCGATTTCATTGTTGACGGCCATCACGGAAACCAAGGTAGTATCTGGACGCATGGCTTTGGCCAAAGCGTCGAGGTCCAAAAGTCCGTCCTTGCCGACGTCCATGTATGTCACTTCAAAGCCTTCGCGTTCAAGTTCTCGCATGGAGTCCAGCACGGCTTTGTGTTCGGTCTTTACCGTGATTAAATGCTTGCCTTTGTCCTTATGGAAACGAGCTGCACCTTTGATCGCGAGGTTGTCGCTTTCGGTGGCGCCGCTAGTCCAAACGATTTCTTTCGGATCGGCATTGATTAGTGCTGCAACTTCGGCACGGGCGTTTTCAACAGCTTCTTTAGCCTTCCAGCCGTATTCGTGGCTCGTGCTGGCAGCGTTGCCGAAATTCTCGTAGAGGAAAGGAATCATCTTATCGACGACACGAGGATCCACAGGCGTAGTCGCAGAATAATCAAGGTAAATAGGGAACTTCATGATTAGCTCCAATGAAGAGATAAATTGGGGATTTATTAAACCTTCGGTTTGATAATGGATACGGGGCTTAAGCCCTGATCTTTGAGCTTTTTCTTGTCAGCCAGGTTTTTCAGCGAGATCCCTTTCAGGAACTTGCGGATTTCCTCGTTGAGGCTTTCCCAAAGATCGAATGTGATGCACTCACCTTCTCCGTCGCAGACGGCTCTGTTTTTATCGCAGCTGGCTTTCTCGAGAGGGTCGTCCACGGCTTCCAAAATATCGATCACCGTGATCTGATCCGCAGGTTTGGCCAAACGGTATCCGCCGGCAGGGCCGCGCACACCTTCAAGGAGGCCGGCTCTGCGCAGCTTTCCGAAGATCTGCTCAAGATAGGCGCTTGAAAGATGACGTCTGTCCCCGATCGCAGCGATGGATACGTACTCTTCCGGGTCATGGAGAGCAATATCAAGCATTGCGGTGACGGCAAAACGGCCTTTAGTAGTGAGTTTCATCTTTATTCCGATCCATTTAGTCGGAAATAATAGACCGTTTTATTTCCGAGCGCAATAGTCGGAATTGAAAAAGCCCTCCGAAGAGGGCTAAGAAGGAAAATGAATTTTCAGCGGCTACAGAGCTGAGCCGGGAATGTAGACGGAAGCGCGTTTCTTAACAACTTCAAGCAGGCCTTCGCAGGCGTCCTCACAGTAATCAAGTACCGTGTTGAAGCCTTCGTTGCCGCCGTAATACGGATCAGGCACCACGGCCGTGTCGTATTCGGTTGCATAGCGCATCAGGAGCGCCAGCTTGTGTTTGTACATCGGAGGGCAGATCTGCTGCATGGCGGTCAGATTTTCCCAGTCCATCGCCAAAATGAAGTCGCACTCTCTAAAGTCGTCGGATGTAATCTGACGAGCCCTAAGTTCGGATAAGTCATATCCGCGCTTACGGCCTGCAATCTGAGCGCGCACGTCCGGCGCCTCTCCGACGTGATAACCATGTGTACCGGCAGAATCCACGATTACTTTGTCAGTCAGTCCGGCTTCCTTCACCATTTTCTTAAAAACTGCTTCAGCCGTAGGGGAACGACAAATGTTCCCCATGCACACAAATAAAACTTTTACCATGTTTTTTGCATTCTTCTTAATTGACGAATTAATCACACCTCTCTCGCGTACACCGCAGGCAGGTTGCAATAGCTTACGAGCCCCAAACGCTTTTTGCAAAAATGTATAGGGTAATTACCAATAATTCAACTCAAAATGAGCACCTATACGTTCTCTTTTGCACCTTCCTCATCTTTTCCGGGCGTCGCGCCGAAAACTTGTTTACGAATTGAAGCCAATTTATCACGGACTTCCGAGGCTTTTTCGAATTCGAGATTCTTAGCATGCTCAAACATTTCGTTTTCGAGCCGTTTGATTTCGCGTGCCAGTTCCTTCGGACCCATTTTTTCGTAATCCTGACCGTCCACCAATCCGAATTCATTTTCGAGGTTATCGCTCTTGTAGACACCGTCAATAATGTCACGGATTTCTTTCTTGACGCTCTTCGGCGTGATGTTATGCGCCACGTTGTAAGCAGTCTGCTTTTCTCTGCGTCGAGCCGTTTCGTCCATCGCTCGGCGCATGGAGTCCGTAATCGTATCGGCGTATAGAATGGCTTTGCCTTCAACGTTTCGCGCGGCACGGCCGATCGTCTGAATAAGAGAACGTTCGCTTCGCAGGAAGCCTTCCTTATCAGCATCTAAGATCGCGATCAGTGCCACTTCCGGAATATCCAAGCCTTCTCTCAATAAGTTAATGCCGATCAGAACATCGAAGACACCGGCACGAAGGTCTCGAATAATTTCTACGCGTTCCACCGTATCGATGTCCGAGTGCAGGTAACGCACCTTGATACCGTTGTCCTGCAGGAAGTCGGTTAAGTCTTCTGCCATGCGCTTGGTCAGCGTTGTAATCAGAATGCGCTGGCCCTTCGGAATTCTTTCTTTGATTTCGCCGAGCACATCGTCAACCTGAGTCGTAGCCGGACGTACTTCTACTTCCGGGTCTACGAGGCCGGTCGGGCGCACCACCTGCTCCACGATCTGAGAAGAATGATTCAGCTCGTAGTCTGCAGGAGTGGCCGAGACAAAGATCGCTCGGCGCATCTTGCTTTCGAATTCGTCAAAACGAAGCGGACGATTGTCTTTAGCGCTCGGAAGACGGAAGCCGTAGGTGACGAGGGTTTCTTTTCTGGCACTGTCGCCGCGGTACATACCGCCGATCTGACCTAACAGAACGTGAGATTCGTCGAAGAACATCAGCGCATCTTTCGGCAGATAGTCGATCAAGGTAGGAGGCGGCTCTCCGGGCAGACCGCCGGCCAAGTGGCGGCTGTAGTTCTCAATGCCTTTGCAGAAGCCCACTTCGTGGAGCATTTCTAAGTCAAAGAGCGTTCTTTCGCGGATGCGCTGCGCCTCAAGCAACTTGCCGCTCTCGATGAATTTTGTCTCCTGGTCTCTGAGCTCATCCTTGATGGCTTCAATCGCTCGGAGAATATCGTTTCTCGGCGTGACATAGTTAGACGTCGGATAGATCGCGAAGCGGTCTACCTTCTGGCGTGTTTTACCGGTCAGCGGATCGAAGAAATACATTGCTTCGATTTCGTCATCAAAGAGTTCGATACGGAGCGCCATTTCCGAGTGTTCGGCTGGGAACACGTCAATCGTGTCACCGCGGACGCGGAACTTACCTCGCGTAAATTCCATGTCGTTGCGTTCGTACTGGATGCGGACCAAGTGCGAGATCAAGTCGCGCTGTTCAATCTTATCACCGACTTTCAGGATAAGACGCATCTCGGTATAGGACTCCGGCTTACCGATACCGTAGATGGCAGACACGGTCGCGACAATGATCACATCACGGCGTTCGAGCACGCTCTTTGAAGCCGACAGACGCATCTGCTCGATGTGTTCATTGATAGCAGAATCTTTTTCAATAAACAGATCACGCTGAGGGACGTAAGCTTCGGGCTGATAGTAGTCGTAGTAACTGACGAAATACTCCACCGCGTTGTTTGGGAAAAAGTCCCTCATTTCCGCGTAGAGCTGAGCGGCAAGGGTTTTATTCGGCGCCATGATGAGCGTCGGCAGACCGGTTCGAGCGATAACGTTCGCCATGGTGTAGGTTTTGCCGCTACCCGTCACGCCAAGCAGCGTCTGGGCCGTCAGGCCGTCCTCGATGCCTTCGACGAGTTCTTTGATTGCCTGAGGCTGATCTCCGGCCGCCTCAAAGGGCTGATGCAGTTCAAACGGAGAATTAGGGAATCTGATGACTTTCAAGGTGGTGTCTGCCTAAAGAATCCTTTGAATTTGAAAAGTTTAGAACGAATCCTAAGACATCGGTTTTCCGATCATCCGATCTGGTCAGATTGCCTCGACCTCAGTCTTCTCTGCTTTAGATGAGTTCTAAGGAGACATCCATTTTAAGTTCACTTTCAAACCAAACCCCTCTCAATTAAGCTTCGGCACCTTATTTTCTCAAGCACGCAGGGTGATTTAAATATCAATAATTCAAATTTATAAAATCACCCTTGGCTGGACACTCTCGGAATAAAATAAAAATTAGCACATTACATAAGCTGATGAGGTTTGTTTTCGGAAAAAGTAAAACATCGGTCTGAAACAACTCCTTAACTTTCTAGAAGGATATATCCTTAAAAAATCCTCTCTATTCCAAATTTAATCTTTGTTTAATATTTATCAACCATTATCATCAACCCCTCTAATTATAAAATCCCATTTTGAGTTTATTTTTTGCTAATTAGCTAATTTATAAGAATTTTCATCTTCTCTAAATTTCGTAACAATCTATTGACTTCTAGAAATTTTGCTGTCAGAATGCTTATGTCATGTTGTTTGACAGACATGACAATTGGGATTACTGCTATGTGCATATTTAACATTGGCAAGTGCCTATTCAACATAGGCATGCGCCGCACGTTACACCTCACGCGGTTTACGATGCGTGATTGCTTCTCCTTCAATAAATTCCTCTCCGAATCCGACATCTAGTCCTCCGGCCGATTCTTTATCGGTTCGGCTCGAATTGCTTTTCTCTTAATTTCTTCCGCGAAATCTCTTAGTGTTCAAGCCTTTTTGACGCTTGTTCATAGGGGGGGGGTATTTCCGAGAAAAGCCAATACCACAATTCATTTAATTACGATGCGGATTTATTTACCTTATTAAATAAATCTGGAGGACTACTATTATGCAAAAACTTAAAGTCGCAGCTTCTGCATTACTGAAAGATAAACTTCAGGTTGAACGTGAAGTCGTTTGCCTCTCAAATGCTGACTTTACTGAAGTCTCCGCTGTTGTTATCGACATTGAAGACTATCGGAAAGGCGGGTTAAACAAGGTTAATGCCACCGCCTTGGAAATTCCTGTTTTTCTTTATCTCCGCGATGAAGACACCACTCCGGAAGAACTCGTCGGTCACGTGGTCGGTGTGATCAACGATGACCTTACAGACAGACGTCTTTTCGGCCGTCAAATCGATGAAGCTGCCAAACGCTACGAAGACAAGCTCCTTCCTCCTTTCTTCGGTGCCCTCGCCCAATACGTATACAAAGGAAAGTCCCAGTTTGACTGCCCGGGACATCAGGGAGGCGCATACTTCCGCCGCCATCCGGCCGGCCGCGCATTCTATGACTTTTTCGGTGAAGAGCTTTTCCGCTCTGACCTTTGCAATGCTGACGTTGCGATGGGCGACCTTCTAATTCATGAAGGTGCACCGCTAACCGCTCAAAAAGCTGCCGCTAAGGTATTCAATGCCGATAAGACTTATTTCGTTTTGAACGGAACCTCCGCCTCTAACAAAGTTGTATTAAATGCGGCTTTAACTCCCGGTGACTTGGTTTTGTATGATCGAAACAACCACAAGTCAATTAACCACGGAGCTCTTTTGCAAGCCGGCGCTACTCCGATTTATCTTGAAACTGCCCGCAACCCCTTCGGATTTATCGGCGGCATTGACGAAAAATGTTTTGACGAAGAGTATCTCCGCAGCCTAGTTAGAGAAAAATGTCCTGAAAAAGCGGATGCCAAGCGCCCCTTCCGTCTTGCAGTCATCCAACTCGGCACTTATGACGGCACGATTTATAACGCTCGCCAAGTTGTGGACAAAATCGGCCACCTTTGTGATTACATTCTCTTCGACTCCGCATGGGTAGGCTACGAGCAATTCATTCCAATGATGCGTGACTGTTCCCCGCTTCTTCTCGAGTTAGGACCGGAAGACCCCGGCATCTTCGTCACTCAGTCCGTTCATAAGCAGCAAGCAGGTTTTTCTCAGACTTCACAAATTCACAAAAAGGACTCTCACATTAAGGGACAAGACCGTTATATTCCTCACAAAGTGTTGAATAACGCTTTCATGATGCATGCATCAACCAGTCCGTTTTACCCGCTGTTTGCTTCTTTGGACGTCAACGCAAAAATGCAAGAAGGAGAAGCCGGCCGTAGACTTTGGGCTGACTGCGTTAAGACAGTTGTTGATGCTCGCAAATTACTGCTTGAAACCTGTCATTACATCAAACCGTTTATTCCTTCTAAAGTTCGCGGCTCCGATTGGAAGTCTTACCCAACGGATTTGATTGCCCAAGACCTGGAATTCTTCAAATTTGTTCCGGGTCAGAAATGGCATTCTTTCGAGGGATATGGGGAGAACCAATATTTTGTAGATCCCTGCAAATTTATGCTGACGACTCCGGGCATCGATGTTGAGACCGGCGAATACGAAAATTTTGGCGTTCCGGCAACGATTTTGGCTAATTACTTGCGCGATAACGGCATCATCCCCGAAAAGAATGACCTCAATTCCATTCTTTTCCTCATGACTCCCGCAGAAAATAAAGAAAAAATGGATCACCTGGTTAGCCAGATCGCTCGCTTTGAAAAATACCTCGATGATGACGCTCCCTTAGAAGAGGTTCTGCCCAATCTTTACAAAGCTTACGAATCTCGCTACCGCAACTATTCCATCCGTCAGCTCTGCCAAGAAATGCATGACTTCTACAAGGAGCGGAATATTAAAGAGATTCAAAAGGAAATGTTCCGTACAGAATTCATGCCTAAGAGCGTCATTAATCCTCAAGAAGCCCACTTTGCATTCCTGCGCGGCCAAGCCGAGCTCGTCCGTCTGGAAGATGCAGAAGGAAGGGTTGCTGCTGAAGGCGCTCTGCCCTACCCACCGGGAGTCTTGTGCTGCTTCCCGGGTGAAGTTTGGGGCGGACCCGTGCTCAAGTATTTCTTAGCTTGGCAGGAAGCCATGGGACGGATGCCTGGATTTGCACCCGAACTTCAAGGTGTTTATGTCGAAGACAACGGCAGGGGCGGTAAACAAGTTTACTGCTATGTACTAAAAGAAGATGCTGTCGAACGTCTGACTGCTAAAGGTAAATAAGCCGCGTGCGCGGAAGCTCGCGCTTCCGTGCTGCCTCTCTACACAGAACATACTTGAGGATATTTTTATGTCTCAGCAAAACCGTACCAAGATGTCAGTCACTCAGCTGACTCTTCTCACTGCTATTAATATGATGGGCTCCGGCATCGTCATGCTGCCGACCAAACTGGCTGAAATTGGAACAATTTCTATTCTTTCCTGGCTCATCACTGCCGTGGGATCCTTGTGTTTAGCCTATGCCTTTGCCAAGTGCGGCATGTTTAGTAAACGTCCGGGTATGGGCGGCTATTCTGAATATGCCTTCGGCAAAGCCGGCAACTTCATGGCTAACTACACTTATGGTGTTTCGCTTCTTTTTGCCAACATCGCTATCGCGATTACCTGTGTCGGCTATGGGGCCGAATTTTTGGAAATTGAACTAACTCCGGTTCAAGTTTGCCTTTCTACGATCGTCGTACTTTGGATCTGTACGTCCGCAAACTTTATGGGGGCCTCGCTCACCGGAAAATTTAGTGCCTTAGCCGTTTGGTGCGTCATCCTTCCCGTGTTGCTTTTAACCGTTATCGGCTGGTTCTGGTTCAGTCCTACGATGTATGTCGAAGCCTGGAATCCGCACAACGAACCTTTCTTCTCCGCTGTCGGGGCTTCAATCTCTATGACGCTATGGGCCTTCTTAGGACTTGAGAGCGCCTGTGCCAACAGTGATGCCGTTGACAATCCCGAGAAGAATGTTCCTATTGCCGTGCTGGCCGCTACCATTGGTGTTGCTATTATCTATATTGTCTCCACCAATATCATCGCGGGTATCGTTCCGAATGCCGAGTTGGTTAAATCAAACGCTCCCTTCGGCCTGACCTTTACCATGATGTTCAACTCTACCATCGGCAAGATCGTCACTTTCCTTCTTGTTCTTTCCTGCGCAGGCTCTACACTGGGTTGGCAGTTCACGATTGCTAAGGTATTTCAGCAGTCTGCAATCGACGGTTTCTTCCCGAAGTGCTTTGCTAAAGTCAACAAATGGAAAGCTCCAGTGCTCGGTATGATTATCATTACGGCCATTCAAACCGGCTTCTGTTTCATGACGATTAGCCCCGAACTGTTCAAACAATTCAACCGGTTGGTAGATCTCGCCGTAGTAACCAATATCATGCCTTATCTGCTGTCAATGGCGGCTGTTGCCGTCATCATGAAAGTCGCAAAAGTGGAGCCCTCCAAGGCCAAACTTTACAACGTCATTGCAATCATCGGCGCCATCTACAGCTTCTACGCACTCTTCTCTACCGGAATCACAGAAGTTTTCTACGGCTCTTTAGCCACATTCCTCGGATGGACGCTTTGGGGACTGATTGCACCTAGATTCGCCAGCAACGAAGCTTGATAGCAATTTGCTCTCAGTTAAAGGACTGCCCGTGCGGCGGTCCTTTTTATTTGCGGTCTCACAGGTTCAGGAGTTTAAATATTTCGTTAGAAAAACGATTTTGCCGCCAATTTTGAATTAGGCTAAGTAATTGACATTTTTTAACACCTCTAGAGAATCTCATGTCCAAATCCATTTTTGATGTTGTCGGACAAGCTCCCGACGATCCCATTCTCGGCCTCAACGAAGCTTTCAAATCCGACCCCCGCGACAAGAAAGTTAATCTGAGTATCGGCGTGTACAGCACCGAAGACGGCAAAGTACCTCTTCTGCGCGTCGTTGCCGAAGCCGAGAAGAGAATCCTTGAAGCCGGCGAGCCTCATACTTATCTTCCGATCTCCGGTATTCCTACTTTTAACGCCGGCGTTCAGAAGCTGATTTTCGGTGCCGATTCTCCGATCATCAAAGAAAAGCATGCCGTTACCGTTCAATCTCTCGGCGGTACCGGTGCTCTTAAAGTCGGCGCAGACTTCCTTGCAGCTATTCTCAAAGATCCGGAAGCCGTTGTCAGCACACCGACATGGCAGAACCACGTTGCAATTTTTGAACAAGCTGGTTTCAAAGTCGGCAAGTATCCGTACTATGACAAAGAAAACAACGGCGTCGACTTCCCTGCCATGCTTAAGAGCCTCAGCGGTTTGAAAGAAAACACCGTTGTGATTCTGCATGCCTGCTGCCACAATCCCACAGGCTATGACCTGACTCAAGAACAATGGGCCCAGGTTGTTGACGTCTGCGTTAAGAACAAGCTGATTCCGTTCCTCGATATTGCTTACCAGGGCTTCGGTGACGGTCTTGAAGAGGATGCCGGCTCCATCCGTCAATTTGCCGATGCAGGCATTCCTTTCTTCGTCTCTAGCTCTTTCTCCAAGTCCTTCTCTCTTTACGGCGAACGTATCGGTGCACTGACCGTCGTCTGCAAAGACCAGGAAGAAGCCTCCCGTGTCCTGAGCAAACTGAAAGCTTTGATTCGTGCCAACTACTCCAATCCTCCCGCCCACGGCGCCAAGATTGTTGCTCGGGTACTCAATGATCCTGAACTCATGAAGCAGTGGCATGAAGATTTGGGCGAAATGCGCGAACGTATCAAAGAGATGCGTAAGGATCTGGCTTCCGAGCTCAAAGCACTCGGCGCCAAGAAAGACTTTGACTTTGTCACTCAGCAGAAGGGCATGTTCTCCTTCTCTGGCCTGAACCCCGAACAGGTTCAGCGTCTGAAAGACGAATTCGGCGTCTACATCGTTAAGAGCGGCCGTATGTGTGTTGCTTCTTTGAACAAAGACAACGTGAAATACACGGCAGAAGCCATTAAAGAAGTGCTCTAAGCTCTAAACTACGCGTTTCTACGGAAGGCTCCGAAAAAATCGGAGCCTTTTTACATTTTTAAATTTCCTTTTGAATCAAGGAGTTCATGAGAGAGTGAATATAAAAACAAAAAAGAATGAAAAAATTTTTAGTTTTTGATTTGCACGACTTCAAAAACTTGTATATAGTCTCGTCTTGTTGATTCCCCGATAGCTCAGTCGGTAGAGCGACGGACTGTTAATCCGCAGGTCGTTGGTTCAAGTCCAACTCGGGGAGCCAATCAAAAATTAGAGCCGCGAAAGCGGTTTTGTTTTCTCAGAGAAAACGACAATTTCACGATTCCCCGATAGCTCAGTCGGTAGAGCGACGGACTGTTAATCCGCAGGTCGTTGGTTCAAGTCCAACTCGGGGAGCCAGAATTCTGAAAAGCGCATCGTAAAGAATGCGCTTTTCTTTTGCCAAAATTGGTTCGCACCGACTCCGCTTTCTCAAGTCGAAATCAAGCCGCCCATGTTTAGACGGACGGCCCATCGGAATCCTGAGATTAATTCTTCAGACAATCAGACATAAACTTCTTGCGAAGCTCGCCCTTCAGTGCTTTCTCTTTAGCCTCCTTGCTGCACTTGACCATTTTTTCCTGCTGTTGGGTAAGTTTCTTTTTTCCGTCATCAACTTTCTTGGACAAGCACTCCTTCATGAATTCCTTACGCTTATCGCCGTGAAGATCCTTAGCCGCAGCTTCTTTGCTGCAGTAAGACATCTTATTTTGCTGAGCGGTGAGATGTTCGGAAGTGTCTTTTGCGATGGCCGGATTCATGCATACGGCAAAACCCAGGAGAGAGGCAATCAAAACCAAACGTTTCATAATCAGTCCCTTAAAAGGTTGCAAAGAAGTTGATATCTCCTTTATAACTCTTTAGAGGTAAAAGCTTTAGGCAAAAATCCAAGATTGAGCATGAAAACTTCCGTGCTCATCTTCTTGCCAAGACGGGTAATTTCCTTCCTTTGCCTAATAGTCCTACCTCTAAATATCGGGTTTTTTCTGTCTCTTCTCCGAAAATCAGCGGTTTTTTCTCTCTAAAATAAGTTCATGTTCAGCGCGTGTTCTCGGCGAACCGCAGGCATTTTTACGGATAACCAATGAATACATCTGAATATTTAACTTTGATGAGGGATCGACTCACCGCAGCTTTCGATTTCAAAGAGCCGCCTCAAGGACTCAATCCTCAGCCGGCGCTTTGGGCAGTACATAATCGAACTTCAGAAAAGTACTTCCTCTCAAAAAGCATCTCGTTATACACAGTGAACAATGACGAGTATGTCGGGCTTTATGGCTGTACTGACAAAATCAAGGAAACAGACATCGAAGCCGTTTTCGAACAGTTCAAAAGACTGATTTCGGAACTACCGACGGACGAAAAGCATATGTCCTCAATTTTCACTGCGGCGTTGATTTCCAAAGAGGAAATTGACCTGAAGATTGTTGAGACGGCGTCTGCCAAAAAGTTTCATAAAGACTTTTGGTTCTCTCTTCGCGGTTGGGCCGATCTAGCCTTCATTTTGGTCGATCTTAAAAACGAAAAGATTTATTCCAATTCGTTCGGCAAAAGGACTGTTAGAAACTTCGGATTCCCCAAGAAGTCTGACTAATAGCTTTATTTAATTTATCTCAAACACCTAGGAATGGAAATGAACGGTTTTACCTTACTTATCGGCTCAGCGGTCATCTTTCTGATCGCCTATGTCGTTTACGGCTCCTGGCTTGCCAAGCAATGGGGCATCGACCCGAAACGCAAAACACCAGCAGAAACTCAGAAGGACGGCATTGACTACCTTCCGACAAAACCGGCTGTTCTTCTCGGTCACCACTTCTCTTCAATCGCAGGCGCCGGCCCGATCGTCGGCCCGATTACCGCGGCTGTTTTCGGATGGGTTCCCGTCACACTGTGGATTATCGTCGGCAGCGTCTTCTTCGGCGGCGTGCATGACTACGGTTCTTTGGTGGCTTCTTTGCGTCATAAAGGCAAGAGTATCGGCCAAATTATCGAAGCCAACATCGGTGAAAGAGCCAAGATTCTCTTCGCCATCTTTGCCTGGATTACATTGCTGGTTGTGATTGCAGCCTTCGCCAACATCGTTGCTGCTACTTTCGTGGCCAACCCTAGCGCCGGCACATCCTCCTTACTCTTCATTCTGCTTGCTGTCGCTTTCGGCCTGCTCGTCTACCGTACCGGCATATCTCTTTTCCTCGGTACAGTCCTGGGCCTCATCGGCATGGCTGCCGCTTTCTACATCGGTCATATCTTCCCGATCGTCCTTTCTAAAGACATGTGGCTCCTGATCATGATGGGCTACATCTTTGTTGCCTCCATCGCACCGGTTTGGATTCTTCTGCAGCCTCGCGACTACCTGAACTCCTTCCTGCTTTATCTGATGATCATTGCCGCCTTCCTCGGCATCTGCTTCTATCAGCCGACCATGGAGATTTCTCCGTTTGTAGGCTTTGATCTCGGGCACGGTCAGTGGCTCTTCCCGGTTCTGTTCGTTACTGTTGCCTGCGGTGCGATTTCCGGCTTCCATTCTCTGGTTAGCTCCGGTACCAGCTCCAAGCAGCTTGATAACGAAAAGAACGCCAAGCTCATCGGCTACGGCTCCATGCTGATTGAAGGCCTCCTGGCAATCTGCGCCATCATTTCCGTCGCTTACGTTGCTGCTGACAAACTGCCGGCTCTCCTGAAAGCCGGCGGCCCGGTCAACGCCTTCTCTCAAGGCACTGCAACCTTTATGACAGCGCTGGGTCTTGATTTCAATCTGTCTAAGGAGTTCGTTGCTCTGACGATTTCCGCCTTTGCGCTCACTACTCTTGACACCGCAACCCGTCTCGGCCGCTTCATCTTCCAAGAACTGGTTACACGTCCTGTCGAAAGCCGCAACGGCGGTAAGGAACAGCCCATCGCTGCTTTCCTCGGCAACCGTTACGTCGCAACGGCGATCACGATCGCTCTGGCCTGGTACATGTCCGTCGGTTCTTACCTCACGATTTGGCCGATTTTCGGTACTGCAAACCAGATGCTTGCCGCTCTGTCTCTGCTCGCTATCGCCGCATGGCTCAGAAAAGAAAACAGAAAGACATTCATGGTCACGATCCCGATGTACTTCATGTTTGCCGTCACCTTCTGCTCTCTTGGTCAGCTGATCTACGCCAACCTCGGCAAGAACTGGCTGATCGTCGGCATCTCCGCCGGTCTGGCTGTTCTGTCTGCAGCTCTGTTCATTGAAGCCTACCGAGTCTTCAGCAACGACAAAGGTCAGATCCCGAGTAACCTTAAAGCTCAAAATCAAGAGTAAGTCAGTAGTTACTCACTCCTAAAATTACGGCCTTCGCCTAAAAAGTGAAGGCCGTTTCGTTTAGGTTGCTTAGAAACACTGGGCCTTCTGCCAGACTATTCCTGGCTGAGAATTTCCGGATTCAGTATCTCCAACTCATCAATTAAAAAGCCCGCGACTGCAAACCGTTGTTTTCTCTTTAAAGCTCTTTCGGCCCATCATCGAGCCACTAGAGATGCTTTTTAGAGAGGCGGCTTGAAGCTCTTTGCTGTCATTGGACAACATACAAATGTCTCGAAAAACAACTCTGTTATAGAGGGGAAATTGGAAGAGCGTCCTTCCGACTCCAGCCAAAACAAAATTCTCGCCCAGAGCCTTCTGTAATCTGAACGGGAATTTAGCTTTTGTCGGTGACTGTCTCCATAGAACATCAAACAGCGAACAGAACAGTCATCAACAGAAATTAAGTCAAGGGAGCGAGCAGCGCTAAAACAATATTGGCAACCAAGAAGAAGACGATCGCAGAAAAATCAATGTTCTTCCAAACCGGAATAAATTTCTTAATCGGTGCCAGGAAGGGGTAGCAGAGATAACTCAGCGTACGGTAAAGAGCGCTTGTTTGGTTTACCCAAGAGAGAATGCAGAAAAGCAATGCGGCAAACATTGCAAGTTCAATGGCCCAGTACACCACCAGAACGGCGGAACCAAAGAAAAATGGGAAAAATCCCCCGGCCCCCGAGCCCATCAGCCAGTGGAAGAACTGATAAATGACGGCGACTAAGTAGCAGACAAAAATTGAAGGCCAGTCAATGGTCGGCGTTCTCGGAATGAATTTAGAGACCGAACCGACAGCCCACTGCGTCGTGGTATAGGCGAAAGAAGTGATCGGATCGTTTCCGGGAGCACGCAAAAACTTTAAATAAGCTCTTAACAAGAGCAGGCACGCGAAAACCGTGCAAAGAAGTCTAAGGGTTAATAAAAAAATCGCGGACACTTTCTGATCCTCTCGTTTTACTTGTTTTGTTGTTAATCATTCTAAATGAGGCGGCGGTCAACAATGCAGAATTTTGGCCTGAACCGCTCAATTAGACGTTTAGACGTAAGGAAAACACAACGGCTTACCGGTCGTGCAGAGACTCTCATACGTAAGCCAGTCGAAAGCAGGGCCCGGATCCGTCTTGCGAAGCGGTGCGATCATGGAATGGCCCGTGACGTATTTGATAGGATAAGCTTCGGCAAGTGCATCGGTGAGGCGCCCGAGCGTTTCATATTGCGCCTGCTCATAGGGCGCTGAATCTGTACCTTCCAATTCCACGCCGATCGAGAAGTCATTGCAGTTCTCACGGCCCTCGTAAGAGGAAACGCCGGCATGCCAGGCACGGTCCAAACAGGAAACGTACTGGAACAGGCGTCCACTCCGATCAATAAAGAAGTGTGAAGAAACGCGCAGTCCTTCTAAATCTTGGTAGGACGGATGCTTGCAGCAGTCAAGCGTTCCGCAGAAAAGCGCGTCGACATCTCCGGTTCCGAACTGGCCGGCTGGCAAACTGATGTTGTGTATCACCAGAAGAGAAATCTCCTCGCCTTCCGGCCGCTCGTTGAAATGCTCGGAGGGCCGAATTGCCGCTTCGTCACACCAGCCGTTAGGAAAAATTCGCATCAGTGCGCCTTCGGGCCTTTCATTGCGTGCTGGCGGCAGCAATAGTACTTCCCATTGCTGTATACAGCTTCACTGATCGGAACATACAAGCCGCAGTTCGCGCACGAAACCATCTTTTCGCCCGGCATATCGTTTTTGTGTTCCGCAAGATTGGCTTTTTCCTGTTTATCCAGGCGCTTTTCAAGCTGAATCTGCTTTAAGCGCATGGAACGCCAGGCAAAGTAAATAACGGCAACGATAAGAACAAAGAAAATGATCCTGGACATGACTTAGGCTCCCGGAACAACTTCCATAACAAAGCGAACGCCGATATAAGAAACCATCAGAACGCAGAAGCCGATAACGGTCCAAAGAGCGGCAAACTTTCCTCTCCAGCCTCTGAGATGATGTCCGAGAAGCAGGATTCCGAAGATGACCCAGGCCATGCAGGTGGTGACAGTCTTGTGGTCAAAACGGAAGGCTTGGCCGAAAAGTTCCTGAGAATAGACAGCACCGAACAGAATCGCAGCGGTCAGAACAATGAACCCGACCCAGATCAAACGGAAAAGGATTTTCTCCATTTCCATCATGGAAGGCATGTTGTCCAAAATATTGACGTGCTTTGCGCCCTCGTGAGTAACAAAGTCCTTGGCGCGGACTCTCTTATGAACGGCCATTAAAAGCAGTCCTTGGATAAGCGCCATCGTCATCACGCTGTACGCAAGAATCGCCAGAAGCAGATGCAGTCTGAAAGGGCCGCTCGCGGTTTCCGGCGCTAAGGGAGAACCAGGCAGCAGAAGCGGCAAAAGCATGCTAACCGCAGAAAGCGGCAGAACAAAAACCAGCATGGCGCCGATCTTAGAGAAGAAACTTTCCAAGAGCAGCAGGAACGTGCAGGTGAACAGCGTAATCGTCAGCGCTAGCGCCATTCCAAAGTGCGGAGTCCCGTACAGGAACAAAGCCTCGTAAATCAGGTAAGCCTGGATCATAAGACCTGCGCAAATCAGGGGGCGAATCCAGAATTTCTCCGTAGGTTCAGGCTCTTGCAACGTTTTGTAAATTCCGAAGGCTGCGGCTAAATACAATACGGCCGCAAAAACGTAAAATATGGCATTCAATGTCATCGTTACGACTCTTTTTTATATAGTTGATCGTATTGTATGACTTAACTCTTTCCTTTGAATTAATGTAATGCTCGATTCTCTTACTCAGCGTCTTACCAAAGTCGTCAAAACCATTCGCGGACAAGCTCGTCTGACCGAATCCAACATGCAGGACATGCTGCGTGAAATTCGTATTGCCCTCCTCGAGGCAGACGTTGCCATTCCCGTGGTCAAAGATCTCATTGCAAGAATTAAAGAAAAAGCCCTCGGAACCGAAGTTCAGACAAGCTTAACTCCGGGCCAGGCATTGGTCGGCATTGTTCACGACGAATTAACAAAAGTTATCGGCGGAGAGGATCCTGAAAATGTTCGCGAGATCAACCTCGCTACCCAGCCTCCCGCAATCATCCTGTTAGCCGGCCTTCAAGGTGCCGGTAAAACGACGACCGCCGGCAAGCTCGGTAAATGGCTCAAAGAAGAAAAGAAGAAAAAAGTTCTGACAGTTTCCGCCGACGTGTACCGTCCTGCCGCTATTGATCAGCTGCAAACAGTTTCTCAGCAGGCCAACATTGACTTCTTCCCGAGTACCCCGAACGAAAAACCGCTCGATATTGCCCGCAAGGCCCTCGAATACGCAAAGCTTCATTACTACGACGTGCTCATCGTCGATACGGCCGGTCGCTTAGCGATCGACGAGCAGATGATGAATGAGGTCAGCGATCTGGAAAAATTCTTAAATCCGATCGAAACCTTCTTCGTGGTCGACGCCATGGTCGGTCAGGACGCAGTCAACACCGCGAAAGCCTTCGGCGAAAAACTTCCGCTAACCGGCGTGATTCTGACTAAGGTCGACGGCGACTCCAGAGGTGGTGCAGCGCTTTCCGTTCGCATGGTCACCGGTAAGCCCATCAAATTTATGGGCGTTGGTGAAAAACTCAACGGTTTCCAGCGTTTTGATCCGCAGGCCATGGCCGGACGAATCCTCGGCATGGGCGACATCGTTTCTCTTGTCGATGAAGTCCGCAAGAACGTGGATATCGAAAAAGCCCAGAAGTTCGCTGAAAAAATGCGTAAGGGCGACGATTTCACACTCGAAGACTTCAAGGATCAGCTCGCTCAGGTCAAAAACATGGGCAGTTTCTCTTCCTTAATTGAGAAACTGCCGGCACAGTTCGCCCAAGCTGCCGGCCAGGTTGACGACGAACAGGCTAAGAAACAGCTCGCCCGTACTGAAGCCATCATTGATTCGATGACACCGCATGAACGCAGAAAACCCGAAATCATCAAAGCAAGCCGCAAGCGCAGAATCGCTGCCGGCGCCGGCACTACCGTTCAGGAAGTCAATCGTCTGCTCAAACAGTTTGAGCAGAGCCGCGAAATGATGAAGATGATGAAAAAAGGCGGCATGGGCAAAATGATGCGCGCTTTCAGAAGCCTTAGCGGCCGCTTCCCGGGTATGGGCGGCATGGGCGGAGGCTTCTAGTGAGCCAAAAGGCTGTTCGTATTCTCGGAATTGACCCGGGGCTTAATCACACCGGCTACGGCTTTGTAGATTTTGTACCCGGTCATTTCACCTATGTCGCCTCCGGTGTTTTGAATGTACCCGCAGGCGAACTTTCCGACAGACTGGGATTCATTTTTAAGTCCTTGTCGGCTTTGATCGAGGAGCATCATCCGAATGTCGCTTCGATTGAAAAAACTTTCTTGAATACGAATGCCCAGTCCAGCATGCTGCTGTCACACGCAAGAGGCGCTGCGATGTGTGCTGTCGCATGTCACTCTATCCTATGCAAAGAAATCAGCACTCGCGAGATTAAAAAATCCGTAACCGGCTACGGCGCCGCTGACAAAGAACAAGTGCAGCAAATGGTTCTAAGGCATCTGAAGCTTGAGGACACGCGCTTCAGTCCGGACGAGTCGGATGCTCTGGCAACCGCGATCTGCTACGGCAGCTCCAGTATCCTGCTCGGCCTCGTACCGACACTCGGAACCAAGGCCGGCAGCAGCGGAACCGGTGTATCCCGCAGAGGCTCAAGTGCTCGCCGCTCAAGAAACGAGTGGACGAAACGTTATGAAGGAAAGGTCTAACTAATGATTGCAACCATTCGAGGAAAAATTCTTCAAAAAAATCCTCCGCAAGTTGTTATTGAGTGCGGCGGACTGGGCTACGAGATCGATGTCCCGATGTCCACTTTCTACAATCTTCCGAACATCGGCGAAGAAGTGTTTCTGGAAACCGTCATGATCGTTCGTGAAGATGCGCAGCTGCTTTACGGCTTTTTAACTTCTCAGGAAAAATCAGTGTTCCGGCAGCTTCTGAAAGTGAGCGGCATCGGTCCGAGAATTTCGCTCGCCATGCTCTCCTCTATGTCTGCAGAAGATATCGGAAACGCCATTGCCAATAATGAAATCGGACTTTTGACGATGGTTCCCGGCATCGGTAAGAAAACGGCCGAACGTCTCGTTCTTGAGCTGAAGGACAAGATGGTCGTCACTTCTGCGCCCACGGTTTCTTCCGTTCAGACAGAGGTCATCCAGGCTTTGGTTGCGTTGGGTTTCAGCGAACGCGAAGCTCGCGGCGCTGCGAAAAACGTCCCTGCAGATGCCGACGCCTCCGAAGGCATTCGTCTCTGTCTGCGTCAACTTGCTCAGAAAGGTTAATCCATGGCGGACAGCAATTCGATTCTTTCCTCTGAAAGAAAAGAAAAAGAAGAAGTCATCGACAAGGCCCTTCGTCCGACACGTCTCAAAGACTATGCCGGCCAAGACGGTATTCGTGAGCAGTTAGATCTGTTCATCACGGCTGCACGCAATCGCGGAGAAGCTCTGGATCACGTTTTGCTCTTCGGCCCTCCGGGCTTAGGTAAAACGACACTGGCAAACATCATCGCCAACGAACTCGGCGTCAAGCTTCGTCAAACGTCGGGCCCTGTTTTAGAAAAGGCCGGGGACTTGGCTGCCATGCTTACAAGTTTGGAGCCGCATGATGTTCTCTTCATTGACGAAATCCATCGTCTCTCGCCGGTCGTCGAAGAAATTCTTTATCCGGCCTTAGAGGACTTCAAGCTCGACATCATGATCGGCGAAGGCCCTGCTGCCCGTTCGATCAAAATCGATCTTCCGCATTTCACGCTTGTGGGTGCCACGACACGTGCAGGTTCATTGACCAAACCGCTGCAGGATCGTTTCGGTATTCGTGCCCAGCTTCAGTACTACTCGCCTGAAGACCTGACAACCATTGTGCTGCGCTCCATGCACCTGCTAAATATGCCGGCAGATAAAGGCGCAGCCGGTGAGATTGCACGCCGCTCCCGCGGTACACCTCGAATCGCAAACAGATTGCTTCGACGTATTCGCGACTTTTCCGAAGTCCGTCATCAGGGTCAATTGTCCGAACAAATCGCAAAAGACGCCCTTACCATGCTAGAAGTCGATCCGATCGGCTTAGACAGCCTCGACTGCCAATTCCTGCTTGCGATCATTGAAAAATTCCAAGGCGGTCCCGTCGGTATCGAAAACCTGGCTTCCGCTGTCGGTGAGGAGTCTGATACGCTTCAAGATATGGTCGAGCCTTATCTGATCAAAGAAGGTTTTGTTCAGAGGACACCAAGGGGACGCGTGGCGACACCGCGCGCATACAGCCATTTCGGGCTCGATAGAAAACATAAAGATTTGGGATTTTTATTCGATGACGACCAATATTAGTTCTTACAACTTGTCCGAGCGTCAGGTGCAGCTGGACTTGTCCGTTCTTCCCTACGATTTTGAAGAGAACGTCAAGACATTGAGCGAACAAGCGCGTCAGGCCTGGAACGACGTTCAAGATTTGGAAGCTTCTGCCTGCCCTGACAATAAGGCTCAAATCACGATCACGATGCACCCGTCCTTTGCTTCTCAGATTTACTTCCCTGAGGAGTTTTTGCTTGTCATGGGATTGGACTGCGTCGGCGTACGTCAGGTTCAGTGCTTCCCGCGCGACACTTCAAGCTGCGATACTGAAGACGGAGAAATTACCGTTGCGCTCGTCTGCGTCGGAAAGAGACAGGACATCCAGGCCATTCCCGGCAAACTGGAAAAAGTTGTCTCAGACACACTCGTCGGAAAACAGATTCGAACCATTGAAAGTATTGAAGCCGTCTCTATCTATGACCGCTTGGATATTCCCAACGATTACTTCGAGGACCATTTCTTAGTCGGTGTTTATGTGACGCCCGGAAAAACAATCGAAGAATCCAAGGAAGACTTTAAAAATTACGCTCAGAAAAACGATCTTGAAGTACACCCCAACTTCTTAGTCGACAAGGACGGTGTCTTCTATGTGCTTCTGCGCGGTGCCCGCTACAAACTCGATGCTATCGGCGACTACGCCTACACCTTCTGTGTACGTGTCCCGCCGCTGAAAAAAGCCTGACTCAGCGCCACACAACTAAACTAAAACGTCGGCTTTTCCTTTTAGGAGGGTCCTCAGTGATTTCTACTTTTTACTCGAACTCGTTCGAAGTTCTTCGAACGGTTCTTGCCACAAAAATCGGTTTTAATCTGGAGGACCTGCGAAACAGTAATGCCTCCTTTTTTGAGCAAATCAAGGTTATCGTCCCGACGCCGATGATCGAGGACAACCTCAACCGCTTCTTCGCGGATCACTTCGGAGCCACTCCGGGGATTGAATTCTCTAACGTAGCCAGCTGGATGTTCAAAGTTCTCGGACAGTCTCTCTCCAACGCTGAAACATCTCAGGTCATGGACTGGACTTTTTACGAGATCCTGCGTCAAAAGCAAAACAAAAAGGCTTTCCCTGAAGAAGAAAAGCGTCTTTATGAATACATTCAGACATTGGACCCCGTCGGTGTGTTGGAATTTGCCCGTCATCTGAACACAGTTTTCATTACTTACGGTTCCTATCGCTTTGACTGGCTGCAACAGTGGGCTTTAGAGAAATTCAAATTCAACCATAAGGTACACCCGCTTCCGGTACCAAATGCAAAGGCAGAAGAAGAGCGATTGAAGAAAAACGCTGACTTTTTGTGGCAAAAGCGTCTTTGGCAAGAATTAATCGAACAGACCGGCGCAGAAAGCGAAGGAAAAATCTTCGGGTGGCTTGAAAATACTATTGAGCGAATCCGGAAGAACAAACCGGTTGAGAACAGTCTTCCGATTCATCTTTTTCTGCCGTTCTCGATTCCGCCTAACTTACTGCCTCTGATTCGAGCTTATGAAGATTCTCCTGCAGAGCTTAATCTGTACATTCTTAATCCGTGCGCCGAGTACTGGTTTGAGTCCGTTCCGAAAGCGCAGTTCGACTGGTCCGAGAATTTCAAAGTCGACAACAGCTGCCTGAACTATCTGTTGACAAATGCAGCAAGCACGAGAGCCGCTATTGACCGATTGGACAGCTTCCTTTTTTCCGAGGAAGAAGCTTCGGCAATCGAAACGGATATCTCTGATAAAGACAAACAGAACCGTCAAAAGGCATTCGTCAAACAGCCGGGGTCTCGGGAATTTGTAACCTCAGAAAAAACTTTCGACCATTCCGAAGAAGAAATAAAAACCAAGGTTAGTGCCGAGACAGCTTCCGCATATCTGGAGTATCCCTCCAAGTCGTTTCTGCATAGCTTTCAAAACTCCATTCTTAGAATGGACAGCACGCTGCTGCCCATTGAGCCTGCCGAGAAAGATGTCAGTCTTCGCATTCTCAAGGCGCCCTCTTTTGTCCGAGAAGTCGAAGCCACCATCGACATTCTCCAGAATTGGCTCACAGATAAAAAACGCGGCCTAAAACCTTCCGATGTTTTGGTCGTAGTTCCGGACATCGAAAAGGCAGCTCCTATCATTGAAGGCGTCATGGCATCACTGCCGAAAGATCTTTATATCCCTTGGAAGATCATCGGTCTCAGCGAAGAAAAACAGAATGCGCTTGCAGATGCGTTTGTGGGCTTGGGCAAACTCTTGATGTCCGATTTCTCAGCCAGAGAATTCTTTGATTGGCTGGAGAAACTCCCCGTACAACAGCAGTGGGACCTGTCCTTAGACGACATCTCTGTCATTCAGACTTGGCTTTATTCTGCGGGATACTCTGTCGGAATCGATCATGAACAGCTCGCGGCGCTGAATTTCACTGACGAAGACACGTCCTTTCAGGACGCCATGGAACGGCTTTCTCTCGGCTTTTTCCTTGATGAAGCTTCCCCTCTGCCCTTCAAGAGTGTTCTTCCTATTCGAGGAGATGAGGAAGCCGGTTTTGATGTCGTTTCCGACGGCTCGGGCCGCTTGCTCCAAGCGCTTTCTCAACTTTATCTGAACCTTGCCGATCAGCGTCGTGAACTGCTCGCTTCCGAATTTGCACTCCCCGCAGAGGCCTGGAGAGAAGCTCTGTTAGGTATGAAAGAGCGTTTCTTCGGAAACAACTGTGATCCTGAAGAGTCCTATAACTTCTCAGAAATCATCGAGACAGTCTGCAAAGGCATGGCTGCCGCTTTCGGCGGCACGGAAAAAACCGTCAGTTTCGATGTTGTATTAAGCGAGCTGCGAAGTGAACTCTCCAAAACAAAGCGCGATGTACCGAGCTCCGGAACGATGACCTTCGCATCCATTTCACTTGCCAGAGGAATACCCTACAAGGTCATTTGCTGTTTGGGTTTCGATGAGAAAAGCGGGTTCCCGGGAACACCTAAGTTTGAAGAATTTGACTTGACCAAGGATCACCGCCGCCGCGGTGACCGAGACGCAAGAAAGGACAATAACGCTGTCTTCCTTGACACGCTTCTCAGCGCTCGAGAAAACCTTTTGATTTCCTACACAATCGGAACGAAACCGCAAAGCGAAAATAATCCGTCGCTCGTCATTGATAATTTCAAGAATTACTTCCTTTCTCATGCCATGAGCGTAGGGATGGAGGACGGCACAGCTCAGGAAAAGGCAGACGAGCTTTGGAAGAGCATCGTAACTAAGGTTCCTTTGAATCGCTTCTCCATGAGAAATTTCTTAGAGGAAGCAAAATCTCTAGACAAACGAGAAAACAACTTGTTCTGGAAGAGCCCTCGGAAAGACGTCCTCGATTCAATCGAACATGCCTATAGGAACCCGGGCGCCAAGGAACCGATGTTTGCCAACACCGAGATTCCTGCTGAGAAACTTCCCAAAACGATGCAGCACCCGGTGCTCCGCGAACTGCAGGTTAATTTCCTCATAAAGTTCCTGACCTCTTACAACGAATGGGCGGCAACGCTGCTCAAGCTTGAATCATCAGATTTCGAAGCCGACGAAAGAATGATCGTCCCTTCTAAGGACGACAAGCTTATGCACTCAGAGGTCAGCCGAAAATTTCTTTCTTTGCTTGAGAATAACTTCTCTGATCAAGAGGCGCTCAATCTTTTGAACCTTAATCCGAAGTACGGCATTGAAAGTGTCCGACGTGCGGTTCTCAGTTTTGAAACCTCAGAGGTTGCCGACGCTCACGCCGCAAGGAAACAATTTGAGGAGACTGAGACTTTAAAACCCCTCTCGGCGGGACTTGATTATCGAGTTCCGACTGCAGTTTCTAGCTTCGTCAATCGGCTCACAGACAAAACGGATCTCTTCCTTTGGAAAACGGAAGATGAGTCCTTGCGCGTCAAGCTCGGCGTCTTTTGCTCTGCGTCGGAACAAAACCGAGAAGTATTGCGCCAAATTATTTGGACCGAAGCCGGGGAACCCTACGATTTACTCATCTTTAACGAAAGTTCAGACACAGATCATTTCGTCATTTCTTACTCTTCGATTATTCAGAACCATGGCGGCGAACCGCTTAAAGCGTTCTTGAGGTTATTTGAGTGTCACTGCAAGCACGCACTTGGAATGAATGCCTCGGATGACGCACTGCTTTGGCAGGGTGTCTCAGAGGAAAGCGTAAGAAAAGCTGCTGATTTATCTAAGGCTCTCAAAGAAGAACTCAGCGATTACTACAAACTCCTCAAAGGTGATGGCAGAAAGAAAGACATCTACCTTTCAGAAGCATTCGAAGCGTTAATTGAATTCATTCAAAAACTTAAACCTTAATCGGAGTATTTATGCTTTATAAAGAATTTGATGCTGCCACAACGCCGATTGAGGGGCGCATGCTTTTGGAAGCCAGCGCCGGCACCGGAAAAACGTATTCCTTGATGCGAGTGCTGCTCAGGCTTTTAGTCGAGAAAGGAATCGAACTAGATCGTATTTTGGTCGTGACATTCACGAATGCAGCCACTGATGAGTTGTCCTCTCGTTTGCGCAGCAACCTGACGGAACTGATTGAACAAATTAGGCTGAACAAGAGCGGAAGCTTCAACGATCTGCTGGATAGTTGGGGAGAAAAGAAATATTCTCAGGACATAATTCTTGAAAAACTGCAAACAGCGCTGAATAAGATTGACGACGCTGCCATTTTTACTATTCACGGCTTTTGCCAACGAATCCTTCAGGACTTTGTCTTTTCTTCAAAGGGAAACTACGACTTTGAGATCGGAGATGATTCAAACGCTAAAGATAAAGCGCTGAGTACTTTTCTTCGTACAAACCTTCCGAAGGCCTATCCAGGCTACCCTACGGAACAACTGTCTCTGGCTCGAGACATTCCTTGGGAAGATATTCTGACAACTGCTGCCGGTTTGAGCAGAAGCAAGCCGCTCACCCGGCAAATGAAGCTGATGAAAGATGCGAATCAAAAGCCCGAAGACGAAACCACTCGGTTTTTTGAAACTTTCATTGATCAGGCAACAAAACTCTACGAAGAAAACAAGAAAGATGAACGTCTTTTTACGTTCGATGACCTGCTGATCGAAGCAGAAGAACGCATTGTTAAAGATCCGGAATTCACCAAGGCAATTCAGAACCTTTACGGCGCTGCTTTGATTGACGAATTTCAGGATACGGACCCGATTCAATACTCGATTTTCAAACACCTGTTCTTAGAGGATCCGGAGAACTCCAAACCCGTTATCTTTGTCGGTGATCCGAAACAGTCTATTTATCGCTTCAGGAACGCAAGTCTTGAAACGTATCTGTTAGCCAAAAACGAAATCAACAACCCTTATCAGTTAGTAAAGAATTATCGTTCTACTCCTGGGATCATTGCCGGAGTTAATGCGTACTTCAATCCGGAAGGGAAAGGTTCCCGCGGCGGCTTTTTGAATCAGGCCCTTTCTTATTCGCCGGTGAAGTTTAATAAGAAAAAACTACCGCTCCTCTTAGAGAAAGACGGCAAAGTCGAACCCCTTTCCTCTTTCGCTTTCTGGTCCAATGCCGACACTAAGGCCTTGTCCAATGCAGAGACACTTCGCGATATGGAGGCTATTGCCATCGCAGAGGAAATCGAATCCTTGCTAAAGGAAAATGTCCTCTATGACGGCCGGAGACTGAGACCCAGCGATATCGCGATTTTGGTTGCAAAGCGCTTCCATGCTGACAAGGTTATTGAAGAGCTGCGCAGGCGGGGCATTCGCACCCTTCGGTCTTCGAATGAAAATGTCTTATGTTCCAAAGAAGCGCACGAACTTAAGAGCGTTCTAGAGGCTATGTACGATCCGAGAGATACTCGTCTTGTGGCTGCGGCTCAGGCAACCAGGATTTTCGGCGACTCGCTGAATGACTTATTGAATAACGATGCGGCCTCCGCGCAGGCACGTCTGTTATTGGAAAACTCAGCAAAAATCTACGAGAAGAGCGGAATTATCGCTGCTGTTTCGAACCTATTTGCCGGCGCCAAAACCGAAGAGCGTTTACTGCAATACGGAGGAGAACGCGCCCTCACGAATTATCAGCACATCTTGGAGCTTCTTCATCAGCAGCACAACACCATTGATAGTCTTCAGGGACTGCTGCGCTGGTTAAAACAAGAACAAAAAAAGAGCAACGACAGCTACACTCTGAGACGTGAAACCGATTCCGATGTTGTTCGAGTTGAGACTATTCACAGCAGTAAAGGCCTTCAATACCCTGTTGTTTATTACCTTGACCGGCCGATAAGCTTTTCCAAAGGTCAGAAATTTAGAGATGATGCGACAGGCGTCATTACCTTCTATGAAACCGAACAGAAGGCACCGGACGACTTCATTGAGAAATCATATGAGGAGTCCATGAGACTGCTGTATGTCGCTATGACGCGAGCCACAGCAAGGGTGGTTCTTCCCTATTTCTTCAAGAAAACTAAGAACGGAGCGCCTCACGGCAGCGTCGGCGGAAAAAATCCGCTTGCTCAGGCTATCAGCGGAGAAACGTCCGGCGGATTGGCCATTATTGGCGGTTTAAACCGACTGCGGGAGGCTTTGAGCCCGAAGGAAGCGTCGGCAAGAGAAGTCAGAAAGGCCTTGCTTGACGGAATTTCCGAGTACAACAAGAACAGCGCACATCCTCTCATGCTCTCTGAGAAAGCTTTAAATGCTTACACTCCTTTTGAGATCCGTTTTGACTTCGAACCCGGCAAATATGGAGACTCCGAAGTCTCCTTCAGACAACCGCCGGAGCATCTTGATCTCAGAGCCGGTCGCGGTGAGAAGCAAAATCGTTCTTGGATTTCTTCCAGTTTCACAAGCTTGTTGAGGACCATGGAAGCACAGGACTCCGCCGTCATCACTGATGAGTCGGAAGCTCTTGAGTCAGAGGAAACTGTCGCGGAATCGAAAGAAGAGGACGTATTGGAAGTCCTCAAAGGCACCCAAAGCGCTGCCGAATTCGGCACGAAAGTCCACGAATTATTAGAAAAGATTTTCGACAAAAATTTCCATAACTGGAAGAACAGAGTCTACAAATTTTTAGATGATCGTTTTAAGGGTTATGTCGCCCCAGAAACTGAAGAACGAAAGGCCGAAATCGAGACTAAAACGGAAGAGTTCTTCGAAAATTTATTCGAAGCAAAGATTCTGCCCTCCGCGCCGGGCTTCCATCTCTCTCAGCTTTTTAAAAATCTTAAAGATTGCCGTCCGGAATTGATATTCATGCTTTCCGTCGGAGCTCCGATAAAGGGCAGAGAACGTCTGACGGCGAGTCTTTTGGCTGAAACGCTAACGGCCTTTGATTCTCGTTATAAAGACTTTCATTTGTCAGAACTTGATATGCGCGGTTATCTCACGGGCTCCATCGACTTAGCTTTTGCCGCTGACGGCAAATATTGGGTCATCGACTGGAAGACGAACAAAATTGATTACCGCAACAACACTCCTGAGCTCTATACGCCGGAAGCCGTGAACGCCTTGATGAAAAATAATCACTACGAGCTTCAGTTGGCGCTCTATCTCGTTGCGCTCAAACGAATGCTCGAAGTTCGTTTAAATCTGCCGGAAGGTACGGGTTATAAAGCCATCGGAGGGGCGGTTTACTGCTTCCTGCGCGGCATCGACAGGAATGCGCGTGGAACGTACTTTGAACGTCCAAAAGATGCCCTTATCGAATGTTTAGACGACTTCCTGAAAAACGGATTCAGTCGCGAACTCCTGGAATCTCGTGCCAAAGGAGCAGTTTGAAATGATTTCGCAAAACCAAAATTCATTTGAAAACCTCGGCACCATTCTGCTTGACCTTTTAACTCGTCGAGGAAAAACCATTACAGAAGAGCTAAGAGACGCATTGGCGTTCTTCATGCTGCATCTCGGACAAGCCGAACACCTCGGAGGTTTATGTGCCGAGCTTGATGCAACGCCGCAAAATAAAAAGTACGCGGAGCTGCTCAGGGAAGCTGAGCTGCTAACAGACAGCAGCAACAAAATTGCTGACGAACCTAACAACCTTTCTGTCGCTCCTACGCCTTTTCTTCTTGACGAGAGCGAACCGAAAAAGCTGAGAATTTATTCCCGCCGCAATTTTTGCTCTGAAAGCCGTTTGGCCGCAGGTATTCACGGTATGTGCTCTACAAGCGCCAGCGACGTCAACGAGGTAAAAGAGGCCTTAGCACAGCTGGAACAGACGTTAAAGAATGCACGAGAAAACGGCGACAAGAAAGCCTACTCTTTAAATCCTCTGCAGCTGGAAGCCGCCGAACTTGCAGTTTCGGAGAAATTCTCCGTTATTTGCGGCGGTCCCGGTACCGGCAAAACAACCACCGTTGTGAAATTCATTGAAGCCTTTTTGGAAATACATCCGAAGGGCATCATTCAAATGTGTGCCCCAACCGGAAAGGCCACAAGTCGTCTTCTTGAATCCGTAAAAAATCAAGCGGATGCCGGTCCGTCCTCTGCACCTTACTACCCTGCCGTTCGCAAGGCCCTTGCGGAAGATAGACTGACTTCTTTGACGATCCATAAATTGCTCGTCACGGATTTATCCAACGGCAAACGACCTTCAGCAGACAATCCGATCGAAGCAGATCTGCTAATCGTGGATGAGAGCTCAATGATTGACTCCGCCCTTGCGTTAAAACTTATCAGATCAATTGATCCAACCAAAACGCAAACTGTGTTTTTAGGCGACAAGCATCAGCTGGCAGCCGTCGGACCTGGTTCGGTGTTTGCTGACATCTCCGACAATTCGGGTGTTTTGAAAGGCCACATTGTTGAATTAAAAGAGAGCATTCGCTTCAACGACAAATCCGCTATCGGCAGATTGGCGCAGCGCATGCTGGCCTTCGAAGAAGGAAGAGAAGCCGGCATTTCGGACTTTATTTCAGAAGTTGAGTACACGGACGATCAACCTTTTGAAGGATTTAAAGATACCGGCGTGTTTTTCAAATCTGCAGGTAGAAATCTTCCTCTGCAGGCTCAGAAGTGGTTAGAGGAAAAACTCGATTCCTACTGCAACGCAGTCGAAAACTTAAACCTGACTTTAACTTTGAACGATAAAAACGAAGTGGATTCAAGATCAGCCAACTTCGAAAACCTTCCTAATGATGTACAACAAGCTCTTAAAGACGTCTGGAACGAACTGAGTACTTTCCGTCCGTTGTGCGCACAACGTGAAGGTCCGACCGGCGTCAATGCCGTCAATGATTATTGCGAAGATTTTGTTAAAACGGCTTTCATAGTTCCATCCGCAGACGACATGTACAACGGCAAGGTCATCATTGTTCGTCAAAACGACTCCGGCCTTGGTGTCGCCAACGGCGACGTCGCTGTTATTTTCGGCTTGAAGACGGCTGATTCCGACAAACCGATGTGGTATGCATTCATCGGTGATCTGAAGAAAATCGTTCCGGCTCAGCTGCTGCCGAAATATGACACCGCCTTTGCAATCACCATCCATCAATCGCAGGGTTCCGGCTTCCGTGATGTAGCCATCTTCCTGCCAACACTAAGTGCCGGAAGTGATGCTGCCTCTTTATGCACGCGCGAACTTCTTTATACCGGCATTACTCGCTCGGAAAAAACGTGCCAGATTTTCGGGGCTAAGGATGCCCTAGACATGTCGTTAAAGACCGTCACGCAGCGCAGCGGAGGACTGCCTCAGCGGCTTAAAGAACGTTTCAGCGAACAAGGATAATTTCTCTTTCTGAGGGAAGAAGCCGAGCCGGTTAATCGAACCGAATCGGCTCTTCTCTTTCTTGAACTATGACAGATAGAAAATCAGTTCCTCAAAAACAGGAGCTCCGCCCAAATACTAAAGAGCAAATGCTCAAACGCTTTAAAGAAAATTTAAACACCTTCAAAAAGACGTTTGATTATCTCAAAGACAAATGAGTACACCATTAGATATTGATGCGGTGGTCTTGATCAACGAAGCTCTCACCGGCAATCGCTGCTCAGAAGAAAGAAAACAGCGAGTAGGCGGATGTCTGTCCAGCTATTCCTATTACGACACCGTCAGAGAGCAGATAACAAGCATCGTCGTCAGCCTTCTCAAAGGTCATTTCTTTCAGGACGGCAACAAAAGGACGGCGCTGGCGATTTACTTGGATCTGTGCCAAAACAATGGAATCAAGTTCTTGTCGGATCAAGACCGCTTAGGCGATGTTTTAATAGACATCGCTGCCAACCAGCGAGGCATCACTGAAAACACACGATTGCTCTTTCCGGATTAAAAAAGAAGTACCTCCTCGAGTTTGGCCTTTTAACAGTCTAATTTCCAAAAAAGACGTTTTCTTTGACACCAAGAATCCCAATACTTAAAAGATAGATCATCTTTAATTCGGTCTTTTAAAAACAAAAATCCCCTCCAAATTTTTATTTCATCTTTCGCTTATTTCGCTAAAACAGGCCGTTACTCTATCCGGATTGAAAAGAGAAACTCGTTCTCAAGCTCGTCTACTCACGATATATGTTCAATACTTGTTCAATCGTGTTCAATTTCTGCTCAATTCTCAAAAATTGAGGCTTTCTTTGACAGCAAAAATACCAATACTTAGAGGTTAAACTATCTTTAATTCTATCCTTTAAAGATAAAACTCCCCTCTGAATTTTTATTTCGTCCTTCGCTGAATTTCGCTAACAGAGCCTAGAACGTCTTTCCGTATCCAGACGCGTCTTTCGGCTTTGTGGGAACTTCTTGTTCTTACTTCAGAGAGTCGAAATTCGGAACTGCTTCCAGCAAGCGACAGGTGTAAGGATCTTTCGGACGATTAAGGATTTCTGCCGCCGATCCTGCTTCTACCACTTCTCCGGACTTCATCACAATGACTTCATCGGCAAGGTAACGAACGACGCCGAAGTTATGAGTGATGAACAAGTACGAGATATCTCGGCTTCTTTGGATTTCGTTCAAAAGATTCAGGATTTGGGCCTGCACGGAAACATCCAAAGCCGATGTCGGTTCATCACAAATCAGAAGTTTGGGTTCGACCACCAACGCACGAGCTATCGCCAAGCGCTGTCTTTGTCCGCCCGAGAACTCATGCGGATACCGATTCAATGAATCGGAACGAAGCCCGCAAAGACCGATGACATCTTCAATTCTTCCGAGCGCTTCACTCGCAGGAATATCAGGGTGCAGGCTCTCCAACCCTTCAAGCAGAATTTCCTTAACACGCATTCTCGGATTCAAACTGGAGAATGGATCTTGGAAAATAACCTGCATATCGACGCGGGCTTGTCGAAGATCGGGACCGTTCAAGCTGCCTAAGTCTTTTCCGTTCAAGAGCGCAGAACCAGTGATTTTTGCCTGCAGTCGGAGAAGTTGGAGGATGCCTCGGGCCACCGTGGTTTTGCCGCTGCCGCTTTCTCCGATCAATGCCGTTGTCAGCCCTCTGCGCACATCGAATGAGACATTGTTGACGGCTTTGGCGTATTCCGTCGGACGCAGAAAACCGCCGCGAATCGGAAACCAAACGCTGTAATTCTTGACTTCAAGAATGCGAGGCACATCTTTCTGCTCTCGCTCAACAACAACGTCACTTCGCGGAAGTTCGACCGGATCATTTTCAGGAAACAGGCAGCGAACTTTTCGGTCTCCAATCTCCTGCAGGACAACTTTATGCTGAGAACATTCGGGACGAGCTTTTTTACAGCGCTCGGCAAATCGGCATCCATGGAACTCTCGATTCAAGCGAGGAACCATGCCCGGTATTGCCTCGAGCATCTGGCTCTTTTGCTTTCCTTCAGGAAGCGCCTTCAAAAGATTGCGCGCATAAGGATGCAATGGCTTGGAGAAGAACTCACGTGCTGAAGCTTCTTCCACCAGCTCACCGGCATACATCAGCCCTACCCTGGCTGCGACCTGAGCCACAACAGCCAAATCATGTGTAATCAGCAGAATGCCGATGTTTTCGGTTTCCTTGAGATGCTTTAAAAGATCAAGAATCTGAGCTTGAACGGAAACGTCCAGCGCCGTCGTCGGTTCGTCTGCAATCAAATAGTTCGGCTCGGCCGCTAGTGCAATAGCGATCATAACGCGCTGCTTTTGACCGCCGGAGAGTTCAAACGGGAATGATTTCATTCTGCGTTCGGGCTCAGGGATTCCGACTTTTTTCAGCCAGTCGAGTGCTTTTGCTCGCGCTTCTTCGCCGCGCAGCGGTGTATGAAGAAGAATTGTCTCGACAATTTGATCCCCGACAGTCATCACCGGGTTTAACGACGTCGCCGGTTCCTGGAAAATCAAACTGATCTTGAAAGAGCGAATATTGCGCATCGCAGCTTCCGGCAAACCCATGATTTCTGTTCCGTCAACGGTAACAACACCGCTCGAGACTCGTCCGGAGCTCGGAAGCAATCTCAGCAGAGAAAAAGCCGTCATAGATTTGCCGCACCCGGACTCTCCGACTAAAGCGCAGATTTCGCCTCGATTAAGCGTCAGGCTCAAACCGTCTACAACGCGAACCGTATCCTCGGAAGTGAGGATTTCAGTCACCATATTAGAAATACGGAGCATTACTTTTTCCTCCCGATTTTGAGGACCAGTCTCGGGTCAAATGCTTCCCGAACGGCAGACGCAAACAAGTTGGCAGACAACACAAGTGTGAGCATGAAAGTGAAAGCCGCGCAAAGGTTCCACCAGACAACCGGTGTGCGGGAAAGTTCAAGACGTCCGGCATTAATCATGGAACCGAAACTGTGTGTCGTCGGATCAACGCCGACACCGACGTAAGAAAGCACCGCTTCATATAGAACAATGCCGGAGAAATCCAATACCGCCACAATCAAAATGATGTGGATCACGTTGGGCAGCACATGACGCTTCATGATCTTAAACGGCCCTAATCCGAAGGCACGAGCCGCTTGGATATAGTCCAGCTGAGAAATCTTTAAGGTCTCGGCGCGAAGGAGACGTGCGAGCGTGGCCCAGCCCGTCAGACCGATGATGATTGAAAGCATGAACAGACGAAGGTCGGCTCTCTCAATGCCGGTCGCATACATGCCGGGATGAGAATCAATGAACACCTGAATCATCAGCACGGAAGCCGCAATCAAAAGAACGCTCGGAATTGAAGACAACGTCGTGTAAAGGTACTGAATTAAGTCGTCTACCCAGCCCTTGAAGAATCCGGCACAAATTCCCAGAACCACGGCAAACGGAAGCGTCGTCAACGTCGCCAGAGTTCCGATCACAAGCGCTGTACGCACCGACTTAAAGGCTTGATACAGGACATCGTTGCCTGTTTGATCTGTCCCCATCACGTGGTAATACGGCCAAAGCGCGCCGATCAGGCACCCGAGGACGATTAAAACAGAGCAGGTCGTAAGGACTGCTTCATAAGGAACTTCATCGCGGCGCTTAAATAGCGTACGCACCTCTCCCTTGAATGAGCGATCTTTATATCGAGCAATCAGTCCGACCGTTAAGAACCACAGCAAAGCGCTAAGCACGAGTCCTGCACCTAGCCCGCAGGCCGATTTAACGATGACGTCTTCTGCCCAATCGGCGTTATTTTTGAGGTGCGCTCCTCCGGCTTTCAGCGGTTCGTAATCGCGCACGGGTTTGCCGTCTTCAAAGCGGGAAATTTTTTCAAATGTCTGAGTCGCAAGCGGCATCGAATAAGACTTCTCTTCGGCAGAAGAGGCTTTGCCTAGCGCTTTATCCAACAGGGAATAAGCCTTGACGTCATAGATCGGGCGCCCGGCCTGAACATCAATGACCGGACGAAAGTGCACAGAATCTACGACGGAGAGCAGAAGGAAGAAACACAGCAGCGAAAGCGAGCACAGCGAGGCGCCGGAACTCACAACATAGCGCCATCGTGCTTTGAGCTCTTCGGAGCGGGCAACATGAATCAGATAAAACGTTAGTGCCGCAAGAAGGACGACAATCACGATATCCGTTGGAAGCAAAACAAATTTAGGCATCATTTCAAACGGATCCTCGGGTCGGCAATCGTGTAAGCTACGTCCGTCAAAATCAGACCGATAACATACAGCACGGTTCCTACAAAAACCATGGTACGGACAATGGCGAAGTCCTGAGCATTAATCGCGTCAATCGTGAAGCTGCCTAAGCCCGGAATGCCGAAGAAGCTTTCCATCACTAAGGAGCCTAAAAACAGCATCGGAAGCACGGCAACCGTTGAAGTCAGAATCGGCAGGCTGGCGTTGCGCAGAACGTGTTTAAACAGGACGGCCGTTTCGCTTAAGCCCTTCGCGCGAGCGGTACGAACGTAATCCTTGTTGATTTCTTCCAGGAACATCGAGCGGTACAGCAGCGCATCGCCTCCGATGCGAGAGAAAACGCCGATCGCAATCGGAAGAATCAGGAACGAAATCATGGCCGTTCCCGTCTCAAAACCTGAGATCGGAACAAGCCGCAGAACTTTTGAGAAAAGCCACTGGCCGAAAATAATGTAGAAAAGCGAAGAGACCGACATCATGACAATGGCAAAGACCACGCCTCCGATCTCAAGCTTCGTGTGCCGGAAGAACACTAAACCTAAAGAAAACACGACAATCACGAAGACGCCGAGCAAAAAGGTCGGAAACGCCAAAGCAACCGAAGGCCACATTCGGTTTTTGATTTCATAAGCAATGTCACGTCCCGCGTCCGATGCACCGAGGTCTCCGACCATCAGCCGCGCACTGTGCTGCCAAAAAATCGTATCCGTAAGCTTGTCTGAGCCTTTGGCCTTCTCATTCCAGAGCAGCGGTTTGTCGTAACCGTGTTCTTCTTTCCAGTTCTGGATCGCTTCGGCCGTCACACGCTTGCCGCCGATATTGAGGCGCGCCATATCATCCGGCGTGTTGACCGTAAAGAACAGCATAAAGGTGAGCAGATTGACGCCGATCAGAATCAGGAAGCCGTAGCCGATGCGTCTTAAGAGATAACGAATCATTTGACGTCCTCCTCTGTAGTGCGTGCGGTCATTCGTTCCCGCTTTCTATGAAGAGCCACGGCCGGAATAATCACCAACGCCGACAGCAGAACAAAAACCAGCAGCGGCCAGTAAATCGGTTTGTTCCATTCTTTAATGGCCTTTACACGCGTCTCGGGATCAAGTCTCAGATACTGAATATGGTTGCGCACGACCTGTGTGGGCTTGCCGTTATGCACCCACTGATGGAAAGCCGCCGAACTTGTCGGAAAGTATCCGAATGTCCAGGGCGCATCTTCCTGAACGATCTTAATCAGTTCATTAATGGCCTCGGCCTTAGCTGGGCCTTCGTCCATATAACGCATGCGGCTGAAGAGCTCGTCGTATTTCGGATTTTGATAATTCGAAGCGTTTTCTCCGGAGCCTCCGGTCTTGGACTTGGCGTTAGGACCGTAAAGCAGGAACAGGAAATTTTCTGCATCCGGGTAATCCGCGAGCCAGCCCCATAAGAAGAGCTGGTGATTGCCGGAGATCACTTTATCTTGGAAGCGGTTGTAGTCGGTGCCGCGAATATCGAGCTGAATGCCGATTTTCGCAAACTGCTTCTGATACCAGTCCAGTACGGCTTTCGTTGATGGAGACGCCGCCGCTTGGAAGTCGAGATTCAAGACCAAGGGTTCCCCGGTCTTCGCGTCCCGCCCTCCGGGGTAGCCCGCTTCGGCTAAGAGCTTCTTAGCTTCTTCAATAGATTTGCGGCGAACAAGACCGTCTTCAGACTTTTCGTAAACGACTGGGTTAAATGCCGCAGCGCCGTCCTCTCGATAGCCGAAGAGTCCCGGCGGAAGAGGACCATGCGCGGGGGATGCCAAGCCCTTCTCAAAGATCTGGATATATTCTTCCCAATCCATGGCAATAGAAATCGCCTGACGAAGCTTCTTGTTGCGCTCGCGCTCTTCAGGCGTCTTGCCTTCGCCGACGACCGGATCCATCCAGTTAAAGCCGAAGTACGTGTTTTGCGCTTCTACGGTCTGCGGAAACTGCAGCTTCTTTTCTTTGTACTCTTTTTCCTTTTCCGCGCTGTCGGCCATGCCGATCAAGAAGCCCTGACCGTTGTCGAGACGTTCAATCTGCGGAGAGTCGTAGTAGCCCTGAAGGAACTTCGTGCGAAGCGGCACGCTTTCCTTTTCGGCAGTGATTTCAATCCGATCGATAAAGGGCAGCGGTTTGCCGCAGTCCTTTAAAAAACCTTTCGCTTCGTCGCCCGGCTCCCCAGTGCAGGGATAAAGCTCCGTTTTGCGGAAATTCGGATTGCGCTCCATGACATGCTTGCGGTTTTCAATCGATTCCACCAGCATGTAAGGACCGGTTCCCACAGGCCAATAATTCAAAGACAAGTTGTTCTTGGCCATGCCTTTCTGGGCATAGAAGGCTTCAGCCTCCCACGGAACCGGTGCAAAGAAGGTCATAGCCAGCCAGTTAGGAAACTGCGGGTACTTTCCTTTGACTTCGAGCCGCAGCGTGTACTTGTCCGGCGCCGAAACGCCCTTGAGCTCAAACTTCCGCAAATCTAAGAAAGGTAAGTCTCGGTCAGAGGGCTTAAGATCGGCGCGAAGGCGCTTGTCTTCCGCGCGCACCTGAACGGCAAAGTCTTTTAATCCCGGAAGATAGTTCACCATCGTTCCGTAGACCGGAGCAATGATGCGGGGATTGGCCATTCGCTTGATCGAGTAAACAAAATCCTCGGCGGTGAGCTCTCGCGTACCCTTCTGCGGCAAATCCATCGGATTGTGCAGCTCGTCGATGACTTCAGGCGCTAAGGCATGGTTGATGTATTCGCCTTTCTCGTTCTTGGCAAAAGCCGGATGGGGCGCAAAGAGGATTCCTTTTTTGATCGGAATCTCGTAAACGCTCAGAGCGATTTCTTCTGCCGAAGCGGTCTCCGGTAAGTCCTTTCCGTCTTTATCCAGATAAACGGGCTTGACGACTTCTGCTGCGGAACGAGGAATCAAACGGTACGGCCGCTCTAAGAAGTGATACTGGTAAAGCGGTTCATAAATACTATAGGTGTAAGGTGTCTCATCGGAAGAGTAAGAGCTCGTCGGATCCAAATGCTTCGGACTGCGGCCTGAGAACGGCGTGTAGAGGGTATTAGAGGCAAGTTCCTTTTCCGTGTGAACGGAGTTTGGAATTTCTTTGCAGGAGGTCAGTGCGATCACAGCAAAGACGGCCGCCGACAGCCTAAGGAGCCTGCCGTAAGCTGCGCCGTATCCTACTTTAATTTTCACTGCTCTTCCTTTCGCCTATTTTGGGACGTGATATCTTATCAGATCGCAAAAAATCCCAAAGAAATAAAATAGTTAGGGACAGTTTCCCGCCTAGGGGTATTCCTAACTTTTTAAGATTCGCAAAAGATTTGATCGATCCGAAAAACGGGCACAAAGAATGACCTCTCAAGCCTGATTCTCAGGTACCCGTTTGTTAAAATGCGCACTTATGTAAGGCTGGGCTTCAAGGAGCCTTTTTGAGCGGGCTTAAGCGCGCTCGGATGAGAATTTGTTGATGGAAAAACACTATTTCGACTGGCCTGTTCGGGTCTACTACGAAGACACCGACTGTGCCCGGGTGGTTTATTACGCAAACTACTTCAAGTTCATGGAACGCGCCCGTACCGAATGGCTGCGCGCTCTGGGCTGGAGTCAGGAGCGACTGTACTCTGAGCTCGGCGTTGTCTTCGTCGTCGCCGAAGCCAAGGCCAAGTACAGAAAACCGGCTCGGCTCGATGATGAATTAGTGGTTCGATCAACAGTTACCGCGTGCGGCCGTACTTCTTTTGAATTTCACCAGGAAATTCTGAGAGGAGACGAAGTGCTGACCGTCGGAGACGTTCGCTGCGGAACGCTCGACGCACACACCTTCCGCCCGGTCGCCATGCCCGAGCCTATTTCAGAAGAACTCAAAAAACTTTTAAACCATTAATCATTCGTTAGTACAAGGGACTGTGATGGAAGCATCTGCCGACTTATCAATCATCACTCTGGTCGCTCATGCGAGCGCCGTTGTTCAGATTGTTTTGGCTATTCTTTTAATTTTCTCTTTAGTGAGTTGGACCATTATTTTTCAGAAATGGTTCCAAATGAGCCGTGCAAGAAGAGAAGCCCGCAACTTCGACAAACGTTTCTGGGGCGGTGCAGATTTAAATAAACTCTACGAGAGCGCCACAGAACGCCGCTCTTCCATCGGCCCTCAGGAAGGCATCTTCTACTCCGGCATGACCGAATTCTTAAGAAGCCGCGCCAGCAATCTCGAAGCCCGCGCCGGCACTTTCGGTGTCATTGACGGGGTATCTCGCGCCATGCGCGCCCGCTATCAAAGAGAACTCGACATTCTCGAGTCCGGCTTGAGCGTTTTGGCCACCATCGGCTCCGTTTCTCCGTACATCGGTCTGTTCGGCACCGTCTGGGGCATCATGGACGCTTTCACCGGCTTAGGCAATCTGGAAAGCGCTTCCCTGGCTGTCGTCGCCCCGGGTATTGCCGAAGCTCTGGTCGCCACCGCGATCGGTCTGTTTGCTGCCATCCCTGCCGTTATCGGCTACAACCGTTTTGCTTACAGCCTGGATCGTCTCTCGAGCCAGTACGAAAGCTTCATGCAGGAATTCCAGAACATTTTGGGTCGTCAGGCCTAAGGACGCAACATGGCACGCAACGGCAAAAGACGTCTTTTAGCAGAGATGAACGTCGTCCCGTATATTGACGTGATGCTGGTTCTCGTGGTGATCCTGATGGTCGCCGCCCCTTACGTCAATCCTTCGATCGTCGATCTGCCGAAAGTCAATAAAGCGGCCCGCACTCCGGACAAAGTCGTCGAAGTCATTATTTCTCCAGACGGCAAACTCCAGATTCGCGATACCGCAAAGAAATTAACTCCGGTTGATTTTCCTCAGTTAGTCTCTACGGTCGAATCGATGCAGACCGACGGAGCCCAGGTTCCGGTTGTCATTGCTGCGGATAAAACCGTCGCATATGAGAAAGTCATCGATGTGATGCGCAATCTTCAAAAAGCCAACATCACACGTATCGGTCTGTCATTGCAACTTGAAGGAAGCGGTGCCAAGTAATGGACGATTTATCTCCGAATCAAGCGAATCGGCTCTCAGGCGCTCAGGGTTATTGGGGCACGGCATTTGTGCTTGCTTTAATCGCCCACGGGCTTCTTTTTGTGCTGCTCTTCGTTTCCATGCAATGGAGATCGGAGCCGACGGGACCCGTCTACGCCGAATTATGGAACGGCGACATGCCGGCGGCCGAAGCCCCGGCAGAAACACAACCGGAACCGCAGCCTGAGCCGGAACCCGAGCCTCAGCCCGAACCGGAGCCCGAGCCTGAACCTCAGCCGGAACCGGAACCCGCTCCCGAACCTCCTGCCCCGGAAGAACCTCAGCAGCAGCTGCCTCCGCCCCCGCCTCCTATCGCTCAGACGGATTTAGATCGTCAGGCCAACCTGCTTGAAGATCCGGACATCGTTCAAGAAAGGCTCGATCGGGAAAAGAAGAAGCAGGAAGAAGAAAAACAACGCATTCTTGAGCGCGAACGTCAGCTTCAGGAAGCCAAACGAGCTGAAGAGCAGCGTAAAGCCGAAGAAGCTCGCCAGGCTGAACTTCGTCGTCAGGAAGAAGAACGACGCATTCAGGAACAGAAGCGTCAGGAAGAGCTAAAGAAGCAAGAAGAGCAGAAACGCTTAGCGGAAGAAAAACGCAAGGCTGAAGAAAAAGCAGAAGCTGAACGTAAAGCCAAGCAGGAAGAGCTCAAGAAACAAGCTCAGGAACGCGAACGCAAGATCGCCGAAGAGAAAGCTCAGCGAGAAAAAGCCTTGGCTGAAAAGCGTAAGGCTCAGGAAGAACTCAATCGTCAGAGAGCCGAAGAACAGGCCAATGCCGCCCGCAGAAAAGAAATGCTCAGCCGCTTAACCGGCCAAAGCGGATCTGCCATGGGCTCTGGATCCGGCGCCATGACGAACTTCCAGCAGGCTCAGTACAACAACCGTATCGTTGCCTGCATCCGCCCGCATATTACGTTTAATACGCCGGCAGGTGCTAAACGCGGAATGTACGTAGCCAAGTTTGATGTTCGTCTGCTGAAGAACAGCCAAAAGGCCGTGCCGCCCAAGATGATCAGCAGCAGCGGTCTGAAGGCTTTCGATACGGCGGTGGAAAAAGCGATCCTGATGTGCAATCCCTTCCCCAAACCCCCGGTAGGAGATATTCCGTCTTCTATTACATTGACATTTGATCCAGTCGACGACGCCAGAAGTCGTTAACCTCACGGAGACAGCCTATGACTACCTCGGCAGCCGCATCCGCCGAAATCGCCAAAGTCGCACAAACAGCGGTTACGACAGAAGAGCTTTTGAGCGGCGACAGCAACATCCTGGATCAACTCCTGCTGATGTTTGAAAAGGGGCTTAATCAGCCGATTGTCTATTGGCAGCTTGCCTCTATCCTGGGCTCTTTGCTTTTAGCGTGGCTGTGCGGCAAGTACATCCGCATGCGGATTATTAAGCACCTGGCCGCCAATGAAAAAATAGAAAGCGAAGAAATCAAGGCCGAGGAAGATGATGCCGGGGTCCAACCCGAGCACCGCGAAAGCGCATTCTGGGCAAAGGTTCGACGCGGCATTGAGACGCTGATTCTGCGGCTGAGCTTCCCTCTGTTAGGTATGTGCTTTATTGCCATCAGCACCTTCACAGTTCGTCTTTTCGGTCTGCTTCCGAAGAAAGCGCTGCCTCTTGAATCTATCGCTTGGCTGATTCTCGGCGCCTACGTTGTTATCCGCACGATGGTGTTTATATTGCACTCGCTTTCGCGCAAGTACAACAGCAGCCTGGATAACTTCCTGACATTTTCGATTTGGGGCGGCGTTGCCCTTCAGATCGTCGGCGTCCTGCCTAAGCTCGTGGAATTCATGCAGACCACCAAAATTCCGCTTGGGAGCACCAACGCGACGGTTTGGTCGGTTTTCCTGTCCGGTTTCTCGATTGCCTTAGCACTTTTCATTGCGAAGTGGATCGGTCAGTTCTTTGAAAAATGGATCAACAGCCTTCCGACCATGGAGTCCAACGTCCGCGTTGTGATCATCCGGGTGGTCAAGGTCGTGTTAGTAACGATCGCGATTTTGATCGGCTTGGCTTCTGTCGGTATTGACATCACCGTACTCGGCGTCTTCGGCGGTGCCATCGGTGTCGGCTTAGGTTTCGGCTTACAGAAAATCGCGTCCAACTACGTCAGCGGATTCATCATTCTTCTGGACAAGAGCATCAAAATCGGCGATTTGGTAAACGTCTCCGGCGTTGAAGGCATTGTGACGGACATCAAGACACGCTATACAGCTGTCAAAGCCTACGACGGCAGCGTCACGATTATCCCGAACGAGAATTTCGTGACCAGCAGCGTCCGCAATACTTCTTATTTGCTCGGACCCGGACGCGCCACTGTCATGATGAGCGTGGACTACAGCTCCAACATTGATGAAGTCATTGAACTGATGACCGACATCGTCCGCAAGCAGCCGCGAGTACTGATCAATCCGGCGCCCTACACCATTTTGACGAATTTCGGCGCCGACGGCATTGAACTGACGTCTTACTTCTGGGTTCCGGATCCAGAGAAAGGAACGGCAACTCTGAGATCAAATATCGGCCGCGCCATGTTCCGTGAATTCAATAAACGCAAGATCAACATTCCGTTCCAGCAGCGTGATCTGCGCATTGTTTCGATGCCGGATGTTATCTGCAAAGTCGAAAACGATGTCCCGGTTGCTGCCAAGGCAGAGGTTAAAACCGGAACGTAAGTCGCCCTCTTGCACACCCTCCACTATGAAAAGTCGAAGCTCAATCCTTCGACTTTTCTTTCTTCAATCTCCTAATTCTCAATCCGATAAATTCTTTAAATCAAGTCTCTATGCTTCGAAAGTTAGGTCCCTGGCTCATGTTCGTCGCTGCATTGTTCGTCATGAGTTTAGGTATTGCGCTCGTGACTCGAGGAAACCTCGGAACAACGCCGATCAGCTCCTTGCCTTTAGTGTCGTCTTACGCCAGCAGCCTTACTTTCGGTGAAACAACCTTTCTGATCAATCTGCTTTTTGTCGCTGCCCAGTGGGTGCTCCTCAGACGCTCCATTAACAAGGTACTTCTTCTCGCACAAATTCCGATCACGCTCGCCTTCTCTTACTTCATCGACACGTCCATGAAGTTCACAGAGTTTCTGTCTTCTGATGTCTACTGGAAGTGCTTGGCCGTCTCTATGCTTGGAAACATGGTTCTGGGGCTCGGCGTTGCCTTAGAGGTGTTTTCCGGCGCGGCGGCTTTGCCCGGAGAGGGACTCGTGCTTGCCGTCAGTACGGTTCTGCACAAGCCTTTTTCTTCCGTCAAAATCGCCAATGACGTGATCTTAGTTTTGCTGGCTTTGCTTCTGAGTTACTTCGTCTTCCACGGAATACGCGGCTTGCGGGAAGGGACAATTATTTCAGCGTTATGCGTCGGCTTTTTTGTGAGATTTTGGCTTTCCGGTCTGACGAAACTCTTCAAGAGAGCGCCGGCGGACACAGAGTAACAATGAGCCAAACCTCTGTTAGCGGATAACAGAGATCCGGTCAGGTGCGATCGGAGAGAGCCGACACCTTCAAAGCCTTACTGATTCTATACATCGTCTTGAATTTTGGAGATCCTTCGGGACGGAACGCTTCCACAAACACTGTCTTGAGAGGCCTTGAGCTGAACTACTCCCCTAGTCTTGGCTAGTTCGATAAGTGCTATTCTAACGAGTGAGCCGTCTCCCGGATCTTCTTCAACACAGGCTTTGAAAAATGCTTGGGGACTGCTTTCCGACTGGATAAGGTAGTCCTGAATATCAAATTCTTTGCAAGCTTTGTACTCATACGTTTGTACCTTTCAGATAGCCAAACGACAAATCCAAGTGCCCCGTCGATTAGGGGTTATTCTCTTACAAAAAAACGGGGAATTCCTCATAATTGAAAGTTTTACTAGTAAAACACGGCTATATTGAAAAGGCGATAGACTTCGCTATATCTAATTCGTCCTCTCAATTAAGAAAAAGTAAGCGCTCTTCAAAACGTTATTCCGAAGCAACACCTCGTCAGCTGAGGATCGCTGCTTAAGCACTAGGAACAAACGTCTTCAAATAGAAATCCTTAAACGTTTCCGGCGATACGACGGTACGTTCCACTCCATAGGCATTTCTGAAGGCCGTGTCGGATTTCACTTTTGCGTTCTTGCTGAGTTTGCACTCAATTGCCCGTTGAACCTTGTCGTCTTTTACTTCAAGGAAATCAATCTCTTGGCCTTGAGCCGTTCTCCAGAAATATAAATGCGTCCGATCTTTTCTATAAGAGTGCTGTTTGTAAAGCTCGGCAGCCACAAAATTTTCAAAAAGCGCTCCCCCGTCATCTCTCCTGGAGAGCGGAGAAAACTTATCCAACAGCGCGTTTCTCACGCCATTGTCAAAAAAGTAGATTTTTTTGGATTTCTTTAGCTCTGTGGCAATGTTTCTAGCAAAAGAATCCAACTTAAAAATCACAAAATTTTGTTCGAGAAGATCTAGATAGTTCACTACCGTCTGTTTACTTAATCCTGTATCTCTCGCCAAGCCGTCATAACTGATTTGTGAGCCGACGCTGGTGGCCAAAAGCCTAAGCAAATGCTTTAGCGTAGAGGATTTTCTTATTCCTCCAAGCTCATAGATATCCTGTAAAAAAACTCCATTGACATAATGAAGGAGCCGATAGGCGAGGGAGTCAATATCATCGCTGAAATGATTAACGACATCAGGATAGGATCCAGCAATCAGCAACCTCTCAAAGTTCAGCCGGAACCAGTCCCAGGATTTTGCGTTTACAAGTTCTTCAACTGAAAATGGGAAGAGAGTCATAAAATCCAACCGCCCGACAGCAGATTCCTTCACGCCTTTTGCCAGTTTTAAGGAGCTTGATCCGGATAAAAATATCAGACTATCGGAGTGCTGATCAATCATTCTCTTGATACTTTGTCCAATTCCGTCCACATACTGGGCTTCATCAATCACAATAACCTTGTACGCCTTTAGGAAATCGATCAAATCCTGTTGAGTATCAAATTGAAGGCGCTCCCTGTCTGTGGAGGATTCTCCGGTCAGCCACTCAACATTTTGATTCGCCAGCATATGCCTCAGGAGAGAGGTTTTTCCTACCTGTCTGGCGCCGTAAAGCATATACGCACGAGAAGGAGAAACAGAAGTTAGCGACTTCTCAAGAGTACGAGGAATATAGTTTTTCATAATAAAAAGAAAATTATACTTCACGAATTATTATAATAAAAAGCAAAGTATAGTTGTCTTTTTCTTATAAAAACTCCGATTTTAGGATCCCGATTACTTCAGAATCGAATGTTTTTACTAGAGTTTTACTAGTAAAGCTATTGGAGCATATCTCTTTTCGACTGGAAAACAACTCAGAGAAGAGCGCTGGCATTACAGAACCAGACTTTATAGAAAATATAGAGGGTTGATACCTATACATCGGAGTATCCGCAATTAGGCCGGTAGTAACTCAAGGCCTCTTTGCAGAACAATCTTGCTGCTGTGTTTGTGTAACTAATTTGCGGCCAAGCAATCACCAAATTCTGCGGTTTAAACAGATCATCCAACGATAGGAAAACACATTTTTCTTTTGCAGTTTCAATCGCAACAAGCTTTTCCTGGCATATCGCGCAGCCAATTCCTTGAGCAACAAATGACAGTCGATTCTGAACTGTTAACGCGCTGATATTTGATGTTTTAAGATCCGTTCCTAAGAATTTACTCAGCCTCTGCTGCCGCTCTTCATGACGATAGGTATTAATCATTGGAAACTTTCTAACGATCCTCGCATCCTGCTTCTGAAGTTTTCGGTACCTTCCGTCGACAGAGTAAAGGGAACCGATTAAGAGTGTTTCTTCGGTTCTTGGTAAAGCGAGCAAGTAGTTCTCGGAGAGGAGAGTGTAGGCGTTGCATTCTCTCGATAAGAGCGATTCAAAAGTTATGCCAATATCCGCTTTTCCTTGAATTAGAAGTTCGCAGACTTCATCTAGATGAAGGTTGAACTCTAAATTCAATCGAATATTCGGATATTTTCTGTTGAATGAGGCGATTACCGGCGGTAAGACCGCAGAGGTGCGCTCACTGTTAGAGGCTATCCTGATTTCTCCAACCTTCAGCTGAAGATAGTCGTTACACATGTCTTGAGTTTTTCTTTGGATAATCTCGATCTTTTCTAGATTTTCCAAAATTACAGCGCCTAACTTAGTCAATTGAAGCGGACGGGAATTCCGATCAATAAGTTTTACGCCGTAGTTCTTCTCGAGCTTCTGAACAAACTGAGAAAGATAAGATTGCGTAACCGCCAACCTTTTGGCAGCCGAAACAAATGAGCCTTCGGACAGCAGGGTTTTTAATATTTGAACGGTATCGCTCATGGCTTATTACTAAAAAGTAATTAACTATTATAAATTATTACTTTGCTAGTTATATTTCTCAAAAATATACTTCTTATAGATTTCTCAAGGAGTCACGATATGAATAAAAAAGTTCTGTTATGTTCTCTTCTCCTCTCTCTTCCTCTTGTTGTTTCAGCAGCTGAAACGATTCCACTTTGGCCTAACGGTGCGCCAAATAAAAGTACGATCACAGAACCGGAAACAACCAACGACAAAGGTGCGATTTTCAACGTCATTAATGGACGCTTAGAAGTCAACGTTCCTAAAAATCCCAACGGAAAAGCAATTATTCTGATCCCCGGAGGTGGATATGGAAATCTTGCCATGGGAACTTTCAACCAAAGTTTTATTCCTTATTTCTTGGATCAAGGATTTACAACCTTCGTTCTAAAGTACCGTCTTCCTAAAGGTGACCCAGCAATTCCGCTTTCCGATTCTCTGGAAGCCGTCAAGATCGTAAGAAGTCTTTTTAAGAAGTACAACCTTCACACTGTCGGAGTAATGGGCGCTAGCGCAGGCGGTCATTTGGCAGCTATGACCAGTGTTAAGTGCAGTGGCGATTCTTGCCCGGACTTCTCAGTTCTGATCTACCCGAATATCACGATGATGCAAGAAGAAAGCCAGCCCAAGAGCTCTTGCCGAAATAACCTAATCGGAAAAGATCGTTCCGTTAAATACGACGTCGCTTATTCCGCCTACAAGCATGTGGACACTAAAACTCCTCCGGCTTTTCTAGCCGTTTCTGCCGGAGATGAGTACGCCGGCAGCTTAGGAAGTATGCTCTACACTCGGGCAATGGTCGAGAATGCCCGTCCTGTTTCTCTGCATGTTTATCCAACCGGAAATCACGGCTGGGGTATTGGAAAATCTGAAAAGTTCCCTGACGGAGATAAGTTCAAGGATGACTTGACAGCCTGGCTCAAGGACATCAAGTAATCGTAACTACACTGGGGCAGCTTCCCTCCAATCACTTTCGTTGAAAGTGATTCGGAGGGAATATTTTTATGTACAAGCTTCTTGCGAACTCTTGTCAACATGAGGACTGATTTGTCCAACAGCAATGTGCCAGGGCACTTAAAGAGCAAAGTTCTTTCCCAAGTATCCAAACCGAAAGTGTATGGGGGTGCCGAATTTCTCGATAGGCGATTGAAAATATTCACGGACGAGGAATCGGATCTGTAATATTCATTGAAAAATACTTCCGATGACGTCAGTGCTTCTTATAGAAAATAAGAGGCGACGGGGTTTTTCTCATAGTTCTTTTTACTAGTAAACGACTAGTAAAACAACCTACAAGGAGGATATCTCTAAAAGTTTTCAATAAATTCGGGTAGTAGACTGCCGTTTTTATCCTATAAATTCGATAGTTAAGTAATCGAAATTATTGATGCTTTATGTGCCTCATTAAGATTAATTGACCAGCCCCTTCAAGTCGACGGAAACAAGAAAAGGCGCCGGAAAATCCTTGCATCAGGTTTCCCGGCGCCCTAAAACGAAACGATTCTTCGCTTAGCGGACTTTGATCTTAGCGATCAGCTTGTCAGCGATTTCAGAGACAGGAACGTTTTCGTTCTGAAGATCTCCGCGGTGAGCGTATTCAACTTCACCGTTCTTCAGGCCGCGATCACCGATCGTGACGCGGTGCGGAACGCCGATCAGTTCCCAGTCAGCAAACATGACGCCGGGACGCAGTCCTCTGTCGTCGAGGATGACGTCAATGCCGGCTTCGCGCAAACGACCATAAAGTTCGTTAGAAGCCTTCTGAACTTCTTCGCTCTTGTCATATCCGACGGGGCAGATCACAACGGTGAACGGAGCAATGCTGTCCGGCCAAATGATGCCCTTATCGTCGTGCCCCTGCTCGATGGCTGCGCCCAGCAAACGAGAAATACCGATACCGTAGCAGCCCATCTGAAGCAGCTGAGGCTTGCCGTTTTCGTCCAGGTAAGTTGCGTTCATCGGAGCGGAATACTTATCACCGAGGAAGAATACGTGGCCGACTTCGATACCGCGCTGCATCTTGAGTGTGCCCTTGCCGTCGGGAGAAACATCGCCTTCAACGACGTTGCGGATATCAGCAACAACATCCGGTTCTCTGAGATCGCGGCCCCAGTTCACACCGCGGATGTGGTAGCCCTCTTCGTTGGCGCCGACAATGAAGTCGCTCATGTTGGCAACCGTTGTATCGGCAACGATGGTGACGTCCTTAGAAATGCCGACAGGTCCGAGGTAGCCCGGTTTAGAACCGAAGGTCTCTTCAATTTCCTTGTCGGTTGCAAAGCGGAATCCGCCTTTAAGCGCTTCCAGCTTTTCAGCTTTAACTTCGTTAAGCGTGTGATCGCCTCTGAGAAGCAAAAGAACGATTTTTGCGGGCAGCGGATTGCCTTTTTCGTCCTGCTGATCGACAGCCAAAACGATAGATTTAACGCTTGCTGTCAGCGGCTTGTTCAAGAGTTCAACGACCAGCTCGCACTTATCGCGGCCCGGAGTCGGAACCTTTTCCATGGTTTCAGTGGCTTCGGCGCGTTTTTCAATCAGGCAGGGAGCTTCGGCCAATTCGATATTGGCAGCGTATTCGCTGTCCGGGCAGAAAACGATCAGGTCTTCACCGGTATCCGCGATCACCTGGAATTCCTGAGAACGAGATCCGCCGATGGAACCGGAGTCGGCGCGAACGGCACGGTAAACCAAGCCTAAACGATCAAAGATGCGGCAGTAAGCATCGAACATCTTGTCGTAGCTCTTGCCGGCGTCTTCTGCGGTACGGTCAAAGGAGTAAGCGTCTTTCATGACGAAGTCGCGGCCACGCATCACGCCGAAACGAGGACGACGTTCGTCACGGAACTTTGTCTGAATCTGGTAGAAGTTCACAGGCAGTTGGCGCCAGGACTTAATTTCCTGACGAGCAATGTCAGTCACGACTTCTTCACTGGTGGGCTGAAGAACGAAGTCTCTGTCGTGTCTATCTTTAAAGCGAAGGAGCTCGGCACCGTATTTTTGCCAGCGGCCGGTTTCCTGCCAAAGCTCAGCAGGCTGAACGATCGGCATCAGAAGTTCGATGGCGCCGGCGCGGTCCATTTCTTCTCTGACAATGCGTTCAATCTTCTTCAAGGAACGCAGGCCCATCGGCATGTAGTTATAGACGCCGGCAGCAAGCTTACGGATCATGCCTGCGCGCAGCATCAGCTTCTGGCTAACGATTTCTGCATCTGCAGGAGCTTCTTTCTGTGTTGAAATAAAAAATTGTTTTGCTCTCATTACGAATTCTCAAAAACGAGCCGGCAGGCCGGCAGTCTACGATTAGGTTCGGATCTTATGACTTCTTTTCCTGCCTCTATATAATGGGCAGACACAAATAAGTTATTTTAAAGTTTTTATGCTTGATCAACATGGATACCGACCAAACGTCGGGATTATTTTGACCAATCCTCTCAAACAAGTTTTTTGGGGGAAACGTTTGGGTCAGCATTCCTGGCAATTTCCGCAGGGCGGTATCAACCGCGGGGAATCGCCTCGCGAAGCCATGTTCAGAGAGCTTTGGGAGGAGCTTGGTCTCTTTGAAAACCAAGTCCGCATCATCAGCCGCACCGAAGACTGGCTGCGCTATGACGTTCCTGACCGTTGGATTCGCCGCGACCTTCGCGGCATTTACAAAGGCCAAAAGCAGATTTGGTTCCTGTTAGAGTTCCTCGGTAAAAACAAAGATATCAACTTGAAAGCCACCAACCATCCGGAATTTGAGGCCTGGAAGTGGAATGACTATTGGGTGCCGCTGAGCCAAGTAATCGACTTCAAACGCGGTGTTTATAAAGAAGCGTTGAAAGAGTTAGCTCCTGCTCTCTTTACCGACAAGAAACACCTTGTTCCGCCTGCAGGATGGGAAAAAGCGGAAGGTCCGGGACATTTCCGCCTTTACAAATAATCGTCTTTAAGACGACTACTTATTCATCACGACCATGTTGTCCTGATGAATCAGCTCTCTCTGTTCTAAGTAGCCTAACTCCTCCACAACTTCATCGCTGTGCAGTCCCATGATTCGACGGGACTCATCAGAGCCGTAGTTAATCATGCCGCGGCAGATTTCTTTGTCGTTTTGATCAACGACTTGAATGATTTCGCCGCGAAGGAAGTCGCCGATCACTGCTTTAACACCGACCGGCAGCAGGCTCTTGCCTTTGCGAACCGCTTCAACAGCACCCTCGTCGATAACGAGCTTGCCTTTCAGCTGCAAATGGTCGGCCATCCACTGACTGCGAGCAGACATCGGTTTGCGATCCGTCTTCAGAAGCGTTCCGATGGATTCTCCCTGAGCTAAACGAACTAAAACGTCAGGAATACGTCCGCTGGCAATAACGGTCGAGGCTCCGCTGCGGGCCGCGCGTTTCGCTGCAAGCACTTTTGTCTGCATGCCGCCCTTACCGATAGAAGAACCGGCGCCTCCGGCCATTGCTTCATAGATCGGCTCTCCGGCTTCCCCGACTTCCACTAATTTGGCTTCAGGGTTGGAGCGCGGGTCAGCAGTGAAGAGGCCGATCTGATCGGTCAAAATCACTAAGACGTCGGCATCGATTAAGTTCGTGACCAGCGCACCTAATGTATCGTTGTCACCGACTTTGATTTCGTTGGTCACAACCGTATCGTTTTCGTTAATGATCGGAACAACTTTGAGGTCTAAGAGTGTGGTCAGCGTCTGACGCGCATTCAGATAGCGTTCGCGATCTGCAAGGTCAGCATGGGTCAACAAAATTTGAGCCGTGCGGATGTCGTAGCGCTCGAAGCTTTTTTCGTAAGCCTCCACAATACCCATCTGTCCGACTGCGGCTGCCGCCTGGAGTTCGTGCATTTTTTTCGGACGTTTGATCCACCCGAGACGAGCCATTCCTTCTGCAACCGCACCGGAGCTAACCCAAACGACCTGTTTTCCCATTTCCTGCAGCTTAGCGATCTGAGCCGTCCAACGGGCAATCGCTTCCGTATCTACCCCGTGACCTTCATTTGTCACTAAAGAAGAGCCGACTTTTACGACAATTCTTTTTGCATCGTTCCAAATCTTGAGGTTTTCTTCCATCTCGTTTCATCCGATCTTATTGACGACAGCACTCTTTCTAAGCGGATCATAAACTTCACTTGCTTTTTGTTGTATTAACGGCGTCGTCGTGATTAGAGCTGTTCAGTATATCCAAAATCGCTTTAAACAAAAATGCTTCCACTTAAAGTACAAAATCAAAAAAGAAAAACCGCCGGGATTTTGTTTTCTCAGCGGTTTGACCAAATTCACCGGCAGCTTACTTTTGCTCACCTTCTTCAGGCTCTCCGCCTTCGGGCGGGAAGACTTCTTCGTCTTCATCAAAGCGGACATCCGGTTCGCTTTCTTTGATGAGCTGTCTGCGCTGTTCGTGAATATCTTCAGCAATTGCTTTAACCAAAGCTTCAGTGCCTTCACGGGTCACAGCAGAAATCGCAAACATCGGAACATCCGTACCGAATGCTTCACGGTACTTATCCACGACATTGGCTCTTTCTTCTTCAGGAACCAGGTCCATCTTGTTAAGAACAACCCAACGGGGTTTGTCTGCCAATGCCGGATCAAACTTTCTCAGTTCTTCAACGATGGCGCGAGCAGCTGCGATAGGATCTTCTTCGGTATCGAGAGGTGCTACATCAATGACGTGCAGCAGCAAGCTGGTTCTGGAAAGATGACGCAAGAACTGGTGTCCTAAGCCGGCGCCCTCGGATGCACCCTCAATCAGTCCCGGAATATCTGCAATCACAAAACTGGATTCCGGACCTGCACGAACAACGCCAAGATGCGGATGCAACGTTGTAAAGGGATAATCGGCGATTCTAGGTTTGGCGTTAGAAACCGCGGAAATCAGTGTGGACTTGCCTGCATTCGGAAGACCTAACAAACCGACGTCCGCCAATACTCTCAGTTCAAGCTTGAGTGTTCTTTCTTGGCCCGGTTCTCCAGGAGTGCATTGACGAGGAGCACGGTTGGTAGAGGTCTTGAAATGCAGGTTGCCGAGACCGCCTTTACCGCCTTTGGCAAGAAGGGCTTTTTCACCGTTCTTATCCAAGTCGGCAATTGTCTCACCGGTATCCAAGTCGGTAATCACGGTTCCGACCGGAACACGAAGCTCAATATCGGGAGCACCTCTGCCGTAGCAGTCACTGCCGCGGCCGTTTTCACCGTTCTTAGCTTGGAATTTACGTGTATAACGGTAGTCGATCAGAGTATTCAGATTTCTGTCGGCCACGGCATAAATAGAGCCGCCGCGTCCACCGTCTCCGCCGTCAGGGCCGCCTTTGGGAATAAATTTTTCGCGTCGGAAGGAGGCAACGCCGTTTCCGCCCTTTCCCGCAAAAACTTCAATTTTCGCTTCATCTACAAATTTCATTTTTCTTTCCTGTCCGTAAGGACTTATTAGGTATGGAGTTGATGATAGCCGTACAAAAAAATCAGCGCCCCGTTCCCTGCTAGGAATGGGGCGCTTCTTTGTTTGATTCGCGGTCTAATTAAGCAACCGGAACAACGTTAACGTACTGACGGTTCAGACGTCCGTGAACAACGAACTCGACCTTACCGGCAACTTTAGCAAACAAAGTGTGGTCACGGCCCATACCGACGTTTTCACCGGCATGGAATGTGGTACCGCGCTGACGAACAATGATAGCGCCCGGCTGAATCATTTCAGAGCCGAAAACTTTAACGCCAAGACGTTGTGCGTTGGAATCGCGGCCGTTACGTGTAGATCCGCCGCCTTTCTTATGTGCCATTTCAAATACCTCTTACTTAAAAATCTAATTAGGCCGAAATCTCATCAATCTTGAGTTCGGTGTAGTTCTGACGGTGACCAGCACTCTTCATGGAGTGTTTACGACGACGGAACTTGAAAATACGAACTTTTTCATGACGTCCTTCAGACAGGACTGTGGCAGTAACAAAAGCGCCGGGAATCGTCGGATTACCAAGCTTAAGGCCTTCGTCGTTCTTAACAGCGAGGACTTCCACGAGTTTGATCTGGGAGCCAACGTCACCCGGGAGGGTTTCGACCTTAACCTTGTCGCCAACAGCAACAGTGTACTGTTTGCCGCCGGTTTTAATAATTGCGTACATGTATATACCTTTAACACTTCAATGCAGTCTGCGTTCTGCTGAAGCCTTTTTGTTTGCTCAAATAACTTAACGCGCAGAGTGCGAGATTATGCTCGAAAAATTTCGTATAGTCAAACGGTTAAAGATGTGTTTTTGTTTTTCTCAACGCCAAACGGATTTTCGGGTTGAATTCTCAGAAAAATCTCGTTTTTGTGTCTTTTAGTGTCAGCAGTCAAAGAAAAATAGTTAATATTTGACTTTGTTTTATTTAGCGCCCATAGGAATTTTTCAATGAGTCAAGTAGCAGCCGCCGTTCAGAGAATCATCGCCCCGATTTCGGAAGATTTACTCGCCGTTGATCGGGAAGTTATTGATGATCTTCAGAGTGACATCCCGCTGATTAAAAAGATAAGCGACTACATCGTTACAGCCGGCGGCAAACGAATGCGTCCGATCGTCTTAATGCTCATTGCACGCGCTCTGGGCTACCAGGGAAAAGAGCATATCTTCCTTGCAACGATGATTGAGTATGTGCACACAGCCAGTCTGCTACATGACGACGTTGTTGACGAAAGCGACTTAAGGCGCGGAAAGCCGACTGCCGGATTTAAATGGGGAAATGCGCCTGCGATCTTAACCGGCGACTTTATGTATTCACGCGCCTTCCAATTAATGGTCCGCACTCAAAACTTACGTATTTGCGAAATCGTAGCCGGCGCCGTAAACCGCGTTTCCGAAGGTGAGGTCATCCAGTTGCTCAACATTCATGACACCACATTAGACGAAGCTCGCTATTTTGACGTCATTGAAAGAAAGACCGGTGTACTTTTTGAAGCTGCCGCCCGCATGGCTTCCGTCGTTGCCGGCGCCTCTAAAGAAGTAGAAGACAAAATGGCCGAATATGCTCTTTGTCTTGGCCGTGCCTTCCAAATTATTGATGATGTGCTTGACTACACGGGCACTAAGGACAATATCGGCAAGAATTTGGGCACCGACCTTCGCGAAGGAAAAATGACGATGCCTCTTATCTATGCTTTGAGACATTGTTCCGAAGAAGACGCAAAGATTATTCGTACTGCAGTCAGCAGCAATGATCCGGACTTAGAAAGCGTAACCCGCGTCATTCTGGCTTCCGGAGCCATTGATGCGTGCATTGAAGCTGCCAAAAAAGAAGTTTCTCGAGGAATTGATGCATTAAATTGCTTACCGACTAGCGCATTTAAAAATTCTCTGATAGAATTGCTTTCCTTGACAGTTGAGAGAGATCGATAGGTCACTCGAAACGCAAGAATCGGAGTGTAGCTCAGCCTGGTAGAGCACTGCGTTCGGGACGCAGGGGTCGGAGGTTCGAATCCTCTCACTCCGACCAACTTATACTACAGAATGCCGCGGATTACCGCGGTTTTTTCTTTTCTAATCATAGAATTAGCCGCCCCCTTACAAATCACCGTCCATATTACAGCCGATTGAAACAGGTTAATCCAAGCATTTTTATGTACCGGTTACGTACCTAGGTTAAAATTTTTACGTACCAAATGCATTTAAGGACGAACCTAGAGGGGGCGGGCTATGCCAAGGATAAAAAAGGCTCTTACCGTAAAAGAGGTAAATGCACTACCGGACGGACGGCACGCAGTAGGCGGCGTAAAAGGTTTAACGGTAGAGAAACGGGACGGAAAAATAACGCGCTACCGATTGAGATACTCTAAGGGCGGCTCCGAAAGAGTCACTACTTACTTAAGTACATATACGCTTTCCGAGGTACGTAAAAAGGCGGCCGCCGACTTAGCTCTTTATGAATCGGGAACAAGCCCGCAGGAAGTAAGAGCCAAGAAAAAAGAGGAAAAAGCGGCAGAAGAAAGAGAAGCCGAGAAGCGCGCCGAAAGCGAGCGTATGACGTTTTCACACTGCGCCAAGGAGTTTATATCTCTTTATGCCCAAACGGTCAGCAAAAGCGCGAATAAGGCCCGGCTTGTGGCCTTAGCTAAACACTTGGCGCCGGTACTCGGAGATAAGCCAATAGACGCCATTATGGTGCAGGACGTAGCCGCGGCGCTAGAGCCTATTTGGGTATCTAAGCCTAATGCGGCTCAAAAGGCTTACACCTTAGCCCACCAAGTATTTAACTACGCCATAGCAAAAGAGCTCACGGAGCTAAAGAGCAATCCTGCCGACCTAAACGGGCCTCTAGGCGTACTCCTTAAGCCGTTGGCTCGGCCGCCGAAAGAAAACTACCCTTCACTGCCTTTTGCCGACATACAGGCTTTTATTCGTGACCTGCTGGCAACGCCGAGCGCGAGCGCCTACGCTTTATTTTTTGCCATCCTCACGGCCTCGCGAAACAGTGAGGTACGCCTTGCGGAATGGAAAGAGTTTGACCTCGATAATGGTGTTTGGACAATCCCCGAAGAGCACCAAAAGACCAAGGATAAGGCCTTCGAGAGAAACCGTACCAAGGTACTCAGCGCTCAGGCTATAGACTTTCTAAAGCACCTGCCGAGGATAGGCCCGCTTGTATTCATTAAGCGGCAAGACGTGGGCTTGAATGAGCCTCTATCCGACATGGCGATGACGGGAGTAATTAAAGCGCTCCACGAGAAAAAGATACAGAAGGACGGGCTCGGCTGGATTGACCCTAACAGCATTAAGCGAGAGACCGGCGAAAAGCGCAGGGTTACGCCGCATGGCTTTCGCGCTACATTCCGTTCATGGGTGGAATCAGAAGAATGGAAGAACTATCCCAAGGCACAGGAAGCCGCCGAGCGGATGCTACTGCACGAGAAAAAAGACAACCTCAACGGAGCCTATAGACGTTATGGCTATGATCCGGAGCAAAAGGAGGTAGCGCAGGCTTGGGCCGATTACTGCCTTAAAGGGATTGACTTGTCGGACTATAGCCCGTGGCGGAGGTGCGAATAACGATAAGCAAAAGCTCGCGCGTGAGAGCTGAGGTATGGGAACCGTGGGAACTATGGGAACTATATATATAACATATTGATAATTAAAGAATTTATTAGTTCCCACAAAAGCCTAATCGGTTCCCACGGTTCCCAATAAACGCGGTAATTTAGTTTTTAGACCGACCCCCACCCCCTGAATTTTCGCGATTCTCGGCCCTCTTACCTGTCTGCGCTACGGGCCCATACAAAAAACCATTTTCAAAAAAATCGGCGCATAAAAAATAAAACGGTTTTAGAAAAAACTCCCGCGCGTGCGAAGTCTCTCGCAAATCTCTCACCGGCGCCGGAGTCACCGCTTAGGCGCCACCACCCACGGGCTACCGCCTCGCGCCGCTTAGCCGCATATCGCCGAGCGCGGGAGCGATACCGCTACGGGAGCGGAGCAACGGCGCTCTTTAAGAGGCAAGTCTTTCTAACTTTTTACACCCTTGCCTCTCGCGCGCGTGTGCCGAAAAACGCACGGTAAAATATCCCTTGAAGCGGCACGCCTCGACTAGCTACCGAGAGCGCGGGCCCCTTGCCCCGGCGCCGCTTTCCTCATCTTTTCGCAAGGGAACCACAAGCAAGGGGAACAAGGCCATGTATACCGACAATGACGGCCAAGACACGCTACCGGACGAAAGAACAAGGGAAGTAATCGACTACTGCCGCAGTATCCAAGGAAAGGACTTAGAGGTTTTTAAGCTCATCAATCCCGGCGATGAGGCTCCCGGTAAAGACACACCAACGGACGCACGCGGTGACTACTTCAATCAGCTGGAAGCCGTAGAGGGAATTAAGGGCGCCATAGACTTTTACGCTGACTACTCCGAGCCTGTAACCGAGGATGAGCTAATCGAATATGAGGAAAGCGATCCGGAGGCGCTTTTAGATCTAATCTCCGTACTCCGGACAACGGAGGCCCTTATCCGTGTGAGGAAGAGCCTCCCCACCAGCGGGCTACCGACTAAGGATTTAGGCGAGCTGGATAACGAGCTAAGCGAGACTATCGGCCAAGGAGCCGCGCTTTTGGCTACTTTCTTTCAAAACGATCACCGCTATTTTTATGAAACTGTAGGGGACTTCGACCGCCGCGCCGCCGACTTATGTATGGAGTTGGCAAGAAAGACTATCGAGGGCGGCCTATGAGTTTTAATAAGGATTTACAGGAGCTCCTTAATTCAACATTGCAAGGCGCCAAATTAAGAGGCGAAACTGAAACGGCCACCAAGCTAACCCGAGCAATCAAAATGTTAGAGGAAGATAACGCAAAAAAGTCGCAAGTCTTTCGAGAAGGTGCCGCAAAAGCAAGCGAGACCAAACGCTTAAAAACTCAAGAAACAGTTAGGGCATTTAAGCTGAGTTTGCCTCCACAGGAACAAAATAAGCCCGTTACGTCTGCGCTTGCCGTCCAATACATAATCTTTCACGCCAAGTACAACGGGCACCCAAACTCAACTATCGACCAGCGCACCGCCAAAAGACATTTAGATAAATATTGGCGCGACGTTTAACTAAGGTTTTTGCAATTCGCCTAGCTAATTGTTCAATTCGCCAAGCTAAATGCACTAACCGCCAAGCTCCGCGCACCCCCTAAGCGTTTAGGCCTCCAAAATGGACGCATTGTTATCAGTGCCATTTGGAGGCAATATGAACGATACAGAGTATTTGCCCTTATCGGGCGTTTGCAAATTGCTCGGGGGCGCCGGCAAATCCACCGTAAGAACGTGGATTAAGACCCGCAATTTTCCCAAGCCTATCCGCATATCCCAAAAGTCGGCGCTTTACCGCCGCTCCGATGTCGTGGCTTGGATGGAAGCCCAAGCCGCTAATGCTCAAGCCGAAGGAGCACGGGCATGAGAGGGATAGCTTTTTCAACCGTGCAGGCCCTCGACCGCAAGACTTACGCGGCGAACTCTAAGACGCTAAGGCAAATCTTAGCCATCCTCTTAAAGTTATCGCCGATTACGGAAGCAGCTCCGAGCCGTGATAAGCACCAGCGAGCCTCATTGTCTTTTGCGTTATTCGGCGCTAATACGGCGCTTTACAGAAAGCGACTAAAGGCCGTACACTTAAAAGACCGCGTCAAACAACCGCGGGCAGATAGTGGAATATCTGAAACAAAAAGGCGAGCCACCGCCTCAAGGAATGGCGGTGTTTTTTATGCTCGTAACGTGGCAGAGCCTCCTATTACCTTTTTATGGGGGTTGCTGACAGGAAGCCGCAAGGCTTGCCGTTTCCTTTTTGACGGTTATTCCACACCTGTAAGCGACCCCCGCCCCTCTAGTGGAATAGAGAGCGGGATTCTAGGTAACCAAAAAGGAGGCCACTACCATGGCAAGAACTCAGCTTATCCGCACGCTCGGATACATCCCCACTACCCCGCGCATTTATTCAGCCCTTACAACTGCGGCCCCAGCGCCTCAATTTGTCTTGTAGGAGGTGCGCCATGAACGAAAAAATCTACATGGACATGATGGAAGCGGCGGATTGTTTGGAAACCTTAGGCAAACTTTCTCAAGTCTTTTTCTCCGAGGTTAAACCTCGCCCGGGCTTATCCGACGATCGGATGGGCTCCACACTAGCCTACTTAATGAAGCTCTTAGGCGAAAGACTAAACGCCGATCTAGCCGAACTCTACGAGCAACCAACCTCCGACAATCCGACAAGAACCAGCACCCAGCGGGAGAAAAGATGACAAGGATAAATCTGAAAGACATGGCTGTTCTCATAGAAAAGTCACCAAGAACGGAAGCATTTTTTATCGTGGCGGACGCTATCAAGGACGGGCTTATAAGACCGGCCGAAGTAATGGACTACGTACGGAAGTTTTTCCCGAAAGGAGAGGATGGAACCTTCCACAAGGGAATGTTTTTTGTGGGCTTTATCTTGGCTACCTTCCGAAGGGACTACGAGAAAAGAACTCCGACGGAGAGCGCTTTATCGGAGCGGCTTTACAAGGAGAGGTACAACCGTGCGGGAGAGTTTTTGAAATACGCCCGCAGAAGCATTAACGGCTATTGCCCGTGGGCTCACGTCGACACTGCTATGAGGCTCGAAGAGGCCATCAACGGGCCGGCTACGATCAAACCTCTCAAGCTGAGGAAGCCCGAGGATGAGCAAACGATCATCAATGCCCTTATTGAAGAGTTGGTAAGGCCGGCGCCGTGCGCCCTTGAGTGTTTCAAGCAGTACACACCTAGGGAGGCAATGTAATGACTATTGAATTTATGCTCGTAAAGAGCGCAAAAAATCCGCTTGGCACACCGCAGAAAGCCGAAACCTTCGAGGATTTTGCGCGCATTGTCCAAAATGCACGGAACGCAAGGAAGAACGATGCGAAAGACGGCCCCGCAATTTGCGCCCCTATGAAGGACAACAAAAGGAAAGATGTAAACGTCTTGCCGCGTAATTGGGCAGCCATTGATATCGACGGCGGAAAGCAACAAAAGCAAGACGCCGCGGGCAAGGTCTATACGCCGAAGGGAACCGATAGCCTAGGCATAAGCCCGCAAGTGCTGGAAGCGCTAAAGGAGGTGCTCAAGCCTTTCTCATGCTTTATCTACCCTACACACTCCGATACGCCTACAGCTCGAAAATATAGAGTTGTCATGGCCTTAGATAAAGAGTTAGGGCCGAAGGATTGGGAAGTTTGCGCGCGGAATGTTTGTTTGTGGCTTATGGAGAAGGTGCCGGAGCTTGCAGAGCAACCCGATAAGCTAATCACGGCGGCAATAGACAGCGCGAGCTATACGCCCGCTCAAATCATGTACACGGTGCCAAAAGAAAAAGCCGCGAGCTTGGAGCTCTTTTCCGGAACTCCTATCTCCACGGCTCAATTTACCAAGGGCTCAAAGACCGAGAAAAAGGCCCTTGCAAAAATTGATTCTACAGCACCGGCGCCGGAAGCAGAAGGCTTTAGGCCCGAGCTTAAGCACGTTGACTCGATACTAGAAGCATTAACGAAGCGCGGGCTTATCCTGCGTGATATGGGAGGCGGAAAGTATGCGATTAAATGCCCGAGCGGTGAGCACGATGACGGGAGCCTAACCTCTACCGCCTATTTTGCCCCGGGCTCGAAACGCGACAACGGCAAGCGCTACCGTTACGGCGCTATTTGCTGTATGCACGACACCTGCAAAAGCAAGGGCCGCGGCACTGAGGCCTTTCTATCTATGCTGGGAATGGAGTACGCCGCCTACTGTAGGGAGATAGACCAGCAGGAGGCAAATCCCGATCTTTTCACCGCGTCAAGCGGGGAGTATTCCACCGTGAACGGAGTTGTCTATCTTTCGGTTTATAAGGTCTTGGCGGGCAAGGTCACTAAAGGCCCGAAGGAAGCCCTATTCCCTGAAATCGAGATTATCGGACAGGCGAGAGACCCGGACGGGCAAGGATGGGGGCGCCTTATTGCATTCCGCAATAATGACGGGCGCCGGCTTGAGGTGCTTATACAAGACTCGGACTTAACGGGGAAAGGAGACAATGTGCGGGAAGCACTCACAAGCTCGGGCCTTCCGCTTTACTCTACAGGCCGAAACATAGCCCGCTACCTCTGTGATTACATTTACAACCGCCCGATAGTGAACCGAGAGAACCCGGATTTAATGCCTCAGAAGGTTGCTATTGCAAGGCGGGGCGGCTGGCTTGGAGAAGCCTTTATTACGCCTAATGGCGTGATAGGAGACTCTGAGGAACGGATTTACTATGAACCCGCGGGCAACGCAAAAGCCAATTATGACCAAGCGGGCAGTATCGAAAAATGGCGCGACAGCGTGGGCTATCTTGCCCGATACTCTAGCCCGCTCACCTTAGCAATATGCACCGCGCTTGCGGCTCCGCTCCTTTCAAGGATTAGCTGGGTTGAGCAAAAGAGCGGAGGATTTCACTTTTACAGCACCTCCACCGTAGGTAAGACTTCAATCGCGGAAGCCGCGGCGGGCGTTTACGGCAAACCTTCTCCGGACGGCGGCCGCGTTATCTCGTGGTCAGGCACAGCAAACGCAGTGGAATACGTGGCGGCCGCTCACAATGACTCTCTTATGTGCATGGACGAGCTCAAGACCGCTAAGCCCTATGAAGTAAACGACATCATCTATAGGCTTGCAAACGGTGTGAGCAAGTCTCGGTTGAATAAAGATATAGACCTCCGGGCCCCGCTTACTTGGCTAATACTATGGATTTCCACTGGTGAATTAACCGTATCCCGATACCTCAAGAAGGCGGGCGCTGATATTCATGCTGGAACGGACATCCGAAGCATTCCTATAGACGTGGGAATGGGCGTAAGAGCCGCCCCGATGGATAGAGACACGCTCGGAATATTCGAGGCCATACCGCCGCGCTTTAAAAATATTTCCGAGGCTTTTAGCCTCCTATCGGTAGGGACGCGGGAAAATTACGGAAAATTAGGGCGCAAGTGGCTTGAATACCTAACCGCTAACGCCGACGCCCTAGAAACCCAAGCGGAACCTTTTGCCCGTGCGTTTGAGAAGAAAGCTCCCAAGGAAATAGGAGCACAGCAGAGCCGAGAACTCAACCGCTTTAAATTGTGCGCAGTAGCGGGCGAAATCGCGACTGAGGCAGGCTTAACGGGCTGGCAGGAAGGACAGGTCACCGACGCGGTAATCAAGCTCATGGAGCGTTATTTTGCGGGCCTTACCACGGGCACGAAAGAGGCGCGCCGATTGATTGAGAGCTTGCAGGAAGCCGCCCAAACGCCCTATAAATTTGCGCTTTACGGTACTTCAGAGCGAGCCGAATACGGGTATAGGAATTTTGAACCGAGCAGTATTACTCCTTCCGAGGATAGCGATACAGGCGAAGACTTAACCGACCCGGAAATTAAGCCCGTGCGGTCTACTCCAAAACAGAAGCGGTTAATGTTTTTACCTTCGGCTTTCCTCAAGTTAATCGGCAACTTCTCGCCGGAGGCCGCTTGTGAGGAACTAATCCGGAGGGGATTGTTAATCCAAAACGAAAAAAACAAAAACGGACTAAAGCTTAAATTCAAGGCAAAAGGCGGCGGCCGCTTTTATACAGTCGACTATGACAAACTTATGAATTACGAGGAAAGCGACTAAAAAATGGGAACTAGGGAACCGCCCCTAAAACAGCCCTAAACCCAATAACGGCGGTACTTCCCGCCGTTTTTCTTTTGAATTTTGCCTTTTTATCGTGGGAACCAATAAAACCCATGAGCCCCAGGCCTTCTCGTCGAAAGTTCCCAATTTCCCACAATTCCCAGCCCGAGAGAGCGTGAGAAAAAATATATTCAATCGCGTTCCATAGCGGGCCTCTACCTTAGCCATATATTTCACAATGCGGAAATAGGAAAAGGCCTAAGATGTCTAGGAGAAAAAACGCACCGACTTACCGGCACCGGAAATAAGAAATTAAAAGCTCCAAGCAAAAATTTTTACGTACCAATTTACGTACCAAAATTAAAGGCTCGTTTTTATCTCATTGTTTTTAAACGATTTACGAACCCTCTCACCGAATTCCACCCGGGTGTTCAGACGAACATCCGGGTTTTATTTTTTCCCGTAATTCAAATAAATAATCAGAGGAAAGAGGATCAGGCCCGATGCCACAATCACTGCCTGATATCCAAACCAGCCCGAAAGTGCTCCGGCCGCAAACGGCCCTAACGCCATACCGGCGTGTCCTGTTAGAAAATTAAATCCGAACACTTCGCCCTTCTTATCCGGCGGACATTCTGTCGAGATGATCGAATTCACTAAAGGAATTAGGCCGGCGATAGCAAATCCGGCGATGAATCGCCAAACACCGAATTCAAACGGAGTGCGACCTAAGACCTGGGCAGAGATTAAAAGGCCTGCAAAGAACAGAGAGCAGGAAAGCACTTTCAAAAATCCGAACTTCTGCCCCGCTGCTCCGAGAATCGGAGATGCGATCATGATCGAAATCGCGCAAACGGAAAATATCGTCCCCGAAAGCATCATGATGTTGTCCATGCTTCCCTGAAGCTGAGCAATGTAGAGCGGCAGAATTGGCTGAGCTGAGAACAAAGACGCGTGGATCACTGCGCACGCCATCAGCATCTTAAAGATCGCAGGCTGACGAATAACACTCCAGTCGAACCAATTCCTTGAAGTAACTTTAATCGTCCTTGGCTTTTCTTTAATGCAAAAACCAATGAGTAAAGAAATAAGACCCAGAGCGACGGACGCTACGAAGAAAGATTCACGCATTCCGAAATAATCTGCCAGCACACCGCCCACAAATGGTCCCACGACCGCTCCGACTGTCATACCGCCCTGCATCAACCCCATAGACAGACCTGTTTTACGGGCAGGAATTGAGGCAGCTAATAGAGCTAACAAGGCGGGATAAAGACCGGCGCACAAACCTTGGAAAAACCGCGCAGCAAACAGCTGCATCGGGGTCTGAACAATGCCGCACAGTGCATAGCTGATCGTCAGACCGATCGAAGCTCTTAACGCCATGAGTTTACGGCTTTTACGGTCCGCGAGGACGCCCCAGACGGGGCCAAGCAGTCCGCTCACAAAGAAAGTCACCGCAAAAACTGCACCTGACCACATGTCGACTTCAGAAGCCTTAGCTCCGAGTTCAGAGGATAGATACACCGGCAAAAACGGCGTAATCATCGTGAACGACATATCCATCAGGAATGCGCTGGCGACTAAGATCGTAAGCGTTACTACCCACGGCACGAGAGCCCCTCCTTCTCTTGGTCTTTTTAAGAATTATGCGCCCGAAACGGGCAGTTTTAAACATTTCGCGGGAACCGAAAAATTTCCTTCGCTATAAATCGGAGTGGTAAACATCTAATGGCAGAATAGTCAAAATGTCTCTGGGTCCTATGCCGATGAAATTCGTCACTAAATTTGCTGCATCCCTAGCCGCTCTCGGCCTTTCTTTTAATGTTCTTGCTGCAGAGCTGAACGTTTACGCCTCCATGCCTGAGAAATATGCTTCTCAGGTGCTGGAGCAGTTCACTAAAGACACGGGGATCAAAGTCAACTTCTTAAGACTTTCTTCCGGTGAAGTTCTGTCTCGACTCCAGGCAGAAAAAAGCAATCCTCAAGTCGATGTTCTTCTAGGAGGACCGGCAGACTACCTCGAAGTCGCCAAGAACGAAGGACTGACGGCGCCTTATAAACCTAAAGGCTCTGATTTCATTCCGGCTGAATTTAAGGACCCTCAAAATTATTGGACCGGTATCGGCATCATGCCGCTTGCCTTCATCACGAATAACAACTTTCTTAAAAAGAACAACCTGAAGGCTCCAACTTCCTGGCAGGATTTTCTGAAGCCTGAATACAAGGAAGGTCTTATTCTGGCTGATGCCCGAACCTCCGGCACTGCGACGGAACGCCTCTTTTCTTTAGAAAGAGTATTCGGACGTCAAGGTAGTATCGATTTCCAGAAAAAACTTCACAAGAACGTTCAGATGTACACCAAGAGCGGAGCATGGCCTGCCTTGCGTGTCGGTGACGGACTGGCAGCCGCTGCCATGGTTTACTTGCCTGATGCGCTGGACATCGTCCAGTTAGGCTATCCGGTCACGATTTCTTATCCGAAGGAAGGCGTTACTTTCGGCATCGAAGTTGTCTCTCTTGTAAAGGGAGCCAAGCATCCTAAAGAGGCAAAAGAATTTTTAGACTGGGCCACTTCACCTAAGCTTGCTGAATTTCTTATCAAAAACAAGATTAGGTATGTTCCCACACGTACGGACGTCAAAGTTGACGATCCCGTGCTGGACCTAAAGAACATCCGTATGCTCAGCGTCCCCTTATCTGAAAAAGGCCGGCTGCGCGAACAGCTAACGAAAGACTGGATTGATCAGGTCTTACAGGCTAAATAAGACGTTAAATTAGAATTCCGGCGGCTTTTTAAAAAGAAAAACAAGCCGCCTTCAATTTAATAATGGGCGCACTCAATCATGAAAGTAATCGGTCTGACAGGCGGAATTGGGTCCGGCAAAACAACAGTTTCAGACTTGTTTGGCGAATTAGGAATTGATGTTGTGGACGCCGATGTCGTCTCTCGACAATTAACTGCCGTAAACGGCGGAGCAATGCCGGAAATCATTAAACAGTTCGGGCCGGAGGCAGCTTCTCCTGACAGCTCCATGAATCGAAGGTTCATTAGGGAACTGGTGTTTTCCGATCCTTCTGCCAAAACGGCCTTGGAAAATATTCTTCATCCCTTAATTCGCAAAGAATGTCAGCGTCAACTAGACGCTTCAAAGTCACCATATACGATCTTGAGTGTCCCGCTTCTCATAGAAAGTCCGTTTTGGCGTTCATCCATCAATCGATTGCTTGTCGTTGAAGCGCCAGAAGCGCTGAGAGTCGAGAGGGTCGTTCAAAGAAGCCATCTAACGCCTGAAGCTGTGAAAAAGATTATCTCAACCCAGGCGACGACTGCTCAAAGGCTGAATGCAGCAGATGACGTCATTGAAAATGTCGGCACCTTCGAGATACTAAAGGCCTCTGTATTAAAACTTCACGCAATGTACCTTTCTTTAAGTAGAAAAAGCTGAACCTCCGATACTGCCTGCTGTGTGAAAATTACTGTCTCGCAGTGGGATACAACAGCTTATTTTCTTAGTCTAAACCTTCTCATTGTGTACAATCGTATAGGAGAATCCCCTGATATTTTTGCGTTATTTCTGAGAGATTTTTCGATAGCCGTACGCCTTCGGCGGTAATCATTTCCATTACCGGCCATTAAGGGGAAAATATAAAATTATTCTAGGAACGCGAGAGATTGGAATGACCGAAACCTTATTACGATATGAGTTTCCCTCCAACGAAAAACTTCGTACTTTTTTAAGACTGGCTGATCTTTTTAAACAGCTGACATGGTTCGCTCAGCAGGAAAATTCAAATGATCACCGGGCTGCCATCATTAAGTACTTTGAGATTCAAGAGGTTACGACTCGTGGAGATCAAAAAAATGACCTCCTGCACGAACTCGCTCGCTTCCGCTCCTGCCTAAAACCTCTCGCAAATAACGACAATGTCGACCAGGAGTCTTTAAAAGAAACCTTGGACAAGCTCCAAGCCAGCAGAGCCGAATTAAGCTGCGTGGGCGTCAGAATCTCCCATCTCTCCAGCCAGAACGAATTCCTTAAAACAGTCGGACAGCGCTCAGGCATTCCTGCCGGAACCTGTGAATTCGACGTCCCTGTTTACCACCATTGGCTTCACCTTTCGGCTGAAGAACGCAAGCACTATCTCAATGAGTGGATAAAGCCCCTGCTCCCCTACAGCAACGCCATCGATTTGATTTTGAATCTGCTGCGCGGCACAGCTGAGTTAAATGACGTGGAAGCGATCAAAGGCTCTTACCAGAAAGACCTTCAGGGCAAAACGTTTACACTGCTCCAAGTGTTTGTGGATCCTAAACTGAATATGATTCCGAAGATCTCCGCGAACCGTTATCTCCTTTCGGTTCGTTTCTCCGGCGCCAATTTCGGCAGCGGTTCGATCGCGGAAATTCCCGAGGTGATGCCTTTCCGCCTCGGTTTATGCAATATGTAGTAAAAATGGCAATTAAAGTTAAATGCCCGACCTGCGGGCGTGAATGTGAATACTCAGACAAGAACCCGTATCGTCCTTTCTGCTGCGAACGTTGCCGCTTAATCGATCTCGGCGCGTGGGCAGAAGGGAAATATTCCATCAAAGATAAACCGATGGAAGGCGACGACGATCTTGATATCTCTGCCGATGCACTCGCCACCGGCAAACTCGCCGCACATAAAGCTGACCTAGAGAAGTAGAACTACTTTCTCGCCGTCACCTGCGCTAGTACCGGTTCCGTCGCCGGCAAAATCGGATGTGGTAAGTCCTCTAAGGTACAGAATCGATATGTCTGTCCTTCGAGACATTTCAGCTCTTCAGGATTCAAACGGCAATGCTGGAAATGCAAATGCACGGTGGCATGAGGATACGTGAACACCGTTGAATAAACCTCTCGGCAATCAGTTACCTGAACGCCGAGTTCTTCTTTCATTTCACGGACAAGCGCTTCCTCAAGAGTTTCTCCGGCTTCGACTTTGCCGCCCGGAAATTCCCAGTAGCCCGCATAGACTTTGCCTTCGGGACGCGAAGTCATCAGAAAACGTCCGTCTTTATCAAAAGCCACGGCAACAACCACTTCGGTCGGTTTAGTTGTCATGCTCAGTCTCCAAATGCATTCTTCCTGCCCAGTCGCGTGCAAACTGGTAAGCCACACGGCCGGAACGAGAACCGCGCTGCAGTGCAAACTGCAATGCTTCGGTTTGCCATCTGTCGGAGATTTCTCCGCCGAAATGTTTTGTCCAGCCTTCGGCGACCGCTAAATATTCTTTTTGAGAGAACGGGTAGAAGCTCAACCAAAGACCGAAACGCTCGGATAACGACATCTTTTCTTCGATCGTCTCAGCCGGACGGAGTTCGCCGTCTTCGTCCATGCTGCTGGCAAGGTTGTCCTGCATTTTCTCCGGCATTAAGTGACGACGATTGGATGTTGCGTACACCAGCAGATTGTCTCCAGTCGAAGCCACGGAGCCGTCCAAAATCGCTTTCAGTGCTTTGTATCCGCCTTCTCCGAATTCAAAAGACAAATCATCGCAGAAGACAATAAATTTTTCGGGTCGATCGGCGATGCGCTGAGCAATGTCGATCAGATCCTTTAAATCTTCTTTGTCCACTTCAATGAGACGCAGTCCTTGATCTGCAAACTGCTTCAAACACGCACGGATAAGAGAGGATTTTCCGGTGCCTCGCGCACCGGTTAAAAGAACATTATTTGCGGGCAAACCTCGAACAAACTGCTCCGTGTTTCTGAGCAACGCGGCTTTCTGCTGATCCGCATTCTTAATCGAATCCGGATCTACGAGTGCGACTCGATGAATCGGCTCGAGGACGCCGTAGGACATGCCCAAGTATTGTTTGCGGCGCCACCGAAAAGCCGGCGCACTCCAATCCACTTCATCCTCGGTCTTTGGAAGAAGGATTTCCAGTCGATCGAGAAGACGTTCCAGTTTTTGTTCGAGTTTTGCGTCTGCCATCTCTTTTTTTAGCTTCTGTAGTCTGCGTTGATCGAAACGTAATCGTGAGAAAGGTCTGTGGTCCAAACGGTTTCGCAGGCATCTCCACGGCCAAGGCTGATACGAACCGTGATTTCGTCCTGACTCATCACGGCAACGCCCTGCTCTTCCATGTATTCAGGCGCACGGCCGCCGTTCTTAGCCACTAAGACATCGTCCAACCAAAGAGAAACTTTCGTTGCGTCCAAATCCGGAATCTTGGAGTTCCCGACCGCGGCCAGGATACGGCCGAGGTTAGGGTCGGAAGCAAAGAAGGCTGTCTTAACCAACGGAGAATGAGCGACGGCGTAAGCAACTTTCAGAGCTTCCGCCTCGTTCTTTGCATCTTCTACCGTAATCGTGATGAACTTGGTTGCACCTTCTCCGTCGCGAACCATGGCTTGAGAAAGCTTTTGGCCGACTTCAATCAGAGAGTCCAGCAAATCATCAAAGCGCGGATCGTCCATGCTTTCAATCGGACGAGCATTGCTGCAGCCGGTGGAAATTAAAACAAAGGAGTCGTTCGTGGAAGTATCGCCGTCAACCGTAATGCGGTTGTAAGAGGCATCCGCAACCATCTTGACGACCTTACCGATTAAGTCCTGACCGATGGCAACGTCTGTTGCAATGAAACCCAGCATCGTAGCCATATGCGGCTCGATCATGCCAGATCCCTTACTGATGCCGGTAATCGTGATTTCGTCGTCATCCAGCATGACACGCTGAGAAACGCATTTAGGAACCGTGTCCGTCGTCATAATCGCTTCGGATGCCGCAATCCAGTTCGTTCTAGATAAATGTTTAGCGGCTTCTTCCACGCCTTTAAGCAAGCGGTTCATGGGAAGCGGTTCCATGATGACACCGGTTGAGAACGGAAGAACCTGCATCGGAGAGCAGTCGAAGATATCTGCGACCTTTCTGCAGGTTTCCTGAGCATCTTGGAGACCTTGTTCGCCAGTGCCTGCGTTTGCTATGCCGGTGTTGACGACTAATGCTCTGATGTTATTCGTTTCAGCTAAGTGAGCCCTGCAAACCTGAACGGGCGCAGCCGCGAAGCGATTAGAAGTAAACACGCCTGCGACACGGGAGCCTAATGCCAACTCAACCACCAGAACGTCATTGCGGTTGGGTTTACGGATATTAGCTGCCGCAACGCCGAGGACAACTCCGGGAACCGAATAAATCTCAGACGGTTCGGGCGGGAAGAGATTGACTGCCATATTGCTTTTCCTTTGTTAGAAAAATCTTTTGATTTAGTTTTTCGATTTTAGAGCACGAATAACGGCCAAAAGAAAACGGCCCAAGGTGTTTTCACCGAGAAAAGCCTTTCTATTCTTCTCTCATGATTAACTCTCAGCCTGTTCGACGGTGTAAACCGTTTTTAGACATGTAAGAGAAGTAAGATGCGCCTCGTCGATTACCCTTAAAAAGCCTATGAGGAGTTAAGAACAAGGCGCCCCTTCGACTATACATTCTTAGACCTTAACGCCAAAAATCTACCCCAATGACTGCTCTGTACCATCAGTATTCTTTGTTGTTGCCGGCCAGTTCTCAACTGCTAGCGTTAAAAAGCAAAGATAAATGTCTCTTTTCGCCTTAAATCTTCTCCCTCTTCTTTAGTCATCTTTCTCAGTGGCCCTAAGGCTACTTTGAACGACATGATCCGTTTTCACTATTACTTAATAGAAACTTGTTAGGTTGGGGATAGAGCTATGGATAGAGGTTGGGTTTTTAATTTGTTGAATCGATACTGATTCCGATAATTAGGAAACTGACAGATTTACAACAAAAGGAATATGCAAAGTTTTAAGGTATCCCTCAAACAAGACAATATTTTCAGATACTTCAACCTATCTTCTGAGTAGTTGTACAAACTACTGGTAAGTTTCATTGACGGACAACAATTTAAGCTTTACTATTCTTTCAGCAATTTTCTTACTTCTCTTCGAGAGGTAGAAAAATGTTAGTGGGTAACGACCCGCTCGCCATCTTATTTCAAGAGAGAAACATGAACAAAATCTACAAAACCTTCTTCAATTCAGCTCGCGGCTGCATTGTTGTCGCGAATGAATTGAGCACATCAAAGTCTAAATCCGCTACGAAAACTGTAGTCGCCTCTGTCGCCATGGCTGTTGCCGGTCTGGCTTGCGCCGCTGCACCTGAGTATATTACCCCCCCCCACTAAGCTAGAAGCGAACGAATTCTCTTTCGTTGAAAACAGCGGTAACACTAATCCCTACAAAACAATAACATCTACAAATAGTTCTGAGCTTGAAAATCTTTGGGTTACAGGCTCTGGCGCCGGCTCAAAAGCAACCGGTTATTGGGTTGATAGCGATGGCCAGGAAGCCACATTCACAAACCTTGGAAATATTTATGTCACTGCAGTAGACGGGGCCAATTCTTGGTCTCAGAGAGCTATTGGCGCCGCCGATGGTGCAACAGCTATAAATAAAGGAACAATTGTCGTCCAAAATGCATATGGGATGACTGTGGGAAGTGACAAAAACGGCTCAACACCCGCAAAAATTATCAATGAAGGCTCCATCGCTGTTTATGATACTGGCGCTGCAATGGAACTGGGCGGTGTCAAAGGCTCTACAGCTGAAAATAAAGGTCAGATTTACGTAAGCAAACCATCCACCAATAAGGAAGCCTTCACAATTGGTGTTTTAGTAAAAGACCATGAAGAAGGAACTTTCACAAACTCTGGTTTAATTGATGCCAAAGAAGCAACTGCTGCTATTGCTGTTCAACAAGGAACCAGTACCGATAAGAATACGATCCTCCTCTCTTCCGGTTCGCAGACCTTAGGCAATATCCTAATCGATGCTCCGAACACGACTCTGAACATGGAAGACGGAGCGGTCTACGAAGGAAGAATTTTTGTCTCAAAGAACGCGTCTAAGACCGCCATCTCCGGTACACAAAAGGCCGAAGGACTGACTGCCTCGAATGGCGCCGGCGCCGCTTTGTTCTTAGCCCCTGCAGATTCCTCTGCCTCTATCAAGAACGCACTATATTCTGGAAACAAAGCCAGCGGAGCTACTGCTGCAATGGGCGGCGCGGTCTATAGTAACGGCTCTCCCATTTATTTCGAAAATACTGTTTTCGACGGAAACTCAGCTGTAATTACCGCCCCCGCTAAGGCTACAGACGCAGCTACGGGCGGTGCTATTCAAATTAAGGGTTCCCCCGACACCGTCTTTAAGGATGTTGTCTTCACAAACAATACTGCCGCTGTCACAGGAGCTAACGGTATTGGAGCCTACGCCTTCGGAGGCGCAATTAATGTTGACTACAGCACTGGTTCTACTACTGGAGTAAAGAGAGATTCAGATGTGAAATTTATCATCACCAAAGATCTCGCTTATACCGGTAACACTGTTTCGTCAGACGGCACAGGGAAACCCGACACTTATGGCTACACTCATTCTCATACGCAAGCCGGGGGCTTCTTGTTCTTGGATCGCGGCTCAGTTGCAACCTTCGAAGTACAAGGCGCTGCAACCTTAACAATCGGCGAGAAAGGAACTACAGGCGATACTGATAGTATTGCATCTTCCATGCCAAACAACAACAAAGTAAATGGTGGCCGGCATGCACTCTTAAACAAAACTGGCACGGGTACTCTCCTCGTCAACAGCGACCTAAATAAATATTATGGGACTACAGATGTTCAGGAAGGTACGATGCACGTTACATCCGAATGGATGGTTCAGCATAATGTTAATGTCACAGGCGGTACTCTTATTCTCGACAAAGCGAACATCGCTAATGGCGCAAACGCTAAGAATCAAACCAACGATGGTCAGCAACAAATCGGCTCCTTTAATGTAACTAAGGGCGAATTAGTTTTAACTGCTTTGTCCGGCGAAGCTCTTGATGGCGCTGTCAACGTTTCTGGCAATGATTCTGCCTTTATTTTCGGCGAACAAGATCACAATTCTCTTGAAGCCGCAAAAGCCATAGTCGGAACGAAAAGTGGCCCGAACGCTTATATCGGAAAGACTCTGAAACTTTCTGAAAACGGACGTTTGATGCTTGGCAATGCTGCGGCCGTAACCGCTGAAGGCGTTGCAGCTACTCCTTCTGTAGTTTTAGGTGAAGGCGCCAACTTATTCATAGCAGCAGGATCTGCTATTGTCGGCACTGAAAACCAATCTTTCGTTGCCAACGAAGGTTCCTCCATCTATCTTGACAAGGCCCGTCTTGGTCAGAACTATCAGCTTACAGAAGGTTTCGGGAAGGTCGACGAAAGCAAAGCTAACTTCGCCACGACTAACCGCCTGCTTGGCGCAACACTTGCCAAGAATGAAGATGGTCAGCTGATCCTCGGTGTTGAAAGAAATGATGTCCAGTTAGACACCATCGCCTCCAATACAGTTAATGCAGCATTGGCTGCCGGAGAAGGCCTGGGTGTAGAAAGAATTAATGCCCTGCTTGATATCAATAGCGGTTTAACAACCGAACAGGCCGCATCTGAAATCAATCGTATCGCTATGATGGGAACCGCCTCTGCTGCCCAAGCAATGGCTGTTAACGGTTCGAACCTTATTGCTGATACGCTTGACCAGCACGGTTCCGTCCTGGCTGCTTACGCCCACGAAAAACAAGGCACTGATCTTTGGATCGACCTCTCTGGCATGACAAGTAAAGCCAGCCGTTACCAGGCAGGTTCTACCAATTATGGCTATAAGAGCGATATCGGCGGTGCCACACTCGGTGCTGACTACGCCTTCGGCAACGGGACGGCTTTAGGTGGCGCTGTTTCCTTCGGTAAGGGTTCTGCAAGAGGACAAGGCAACGGCTCCGGCATTAAGAACGACATCCGCTATTGGGGTGCAAACGTCTACGGCGTTTGGAACACCGAGTACGCTAACGTCATCGGTAATGTCGGTTACCTCCAGAGCAAGAACAAGATTTCTCATGCCGGCTACAAAGGCAAACCTGACGTCAAGACATTCTCCGTCGGCGTTCGTGTTGAGAAACCTCTGGCTCTGAATGAAGTCCTCACCGTTACTCCGCACGTTGGTGCCCGTTATCTGCACGTCGACATGGAAAGCTTCAAGGCCGGCGGCTTCAAGTACACCGCTGAAAAAGCCAACTTGTTCCAAGTTCCGTTTGGCGTAGCCTTCAACGGCAAAGCCAATGTTGCCTCTGTCGATGTGAAACCGTTTGTTGACGTTCAGATTGCTCCGGCTCTTGGCGACCGCAAAGTGAAGAACAAATTTGCTTTAGCCACAGGCGACGCATCTGATTCAATCGACTCCAGAATCGCCAACAACGCCATGTACTCAGCCAAAGTTGGTGTGGAAGCTGCTAAGGGCGCCCATGCTTTCGGTCTGAATTATGGCATCGGTTCCGGCAACAAAGGACGTGTGGATCAGGTTCTTCAGGCCAAATATAGATATCAGTTCTAATGACTGGCTGGTCTAAGGGCTAGGAGGGGGTCACCTCTCTCCTTATCTTCCAATCAAGGCAACAACTAAAAAGACAAAAGGGCACCTTGCTTAGAACGCCTTCAAAAATTCTTTTTTGTTGAACTTGTGTCATTTAGGCCTCAATACTTTCCTTTCCATTCCTCGGGTGAAGGATAGAGGGCCGGGGCTTGGCATTTATGTGTCAAGCCCAATTTTTCAGAAGACTCAACCCATATTTCAAGGTGAATGTGATGAGGATAAATAAAATCATAACGTTATTACTAGGTGTCGGTTTTCTCCCAATCGCAAACTGCGCATGCAGAAGAGCCTTGGACACCAGTCAACGGGATTCCGTCGATGGAAAAACAAGGTGCAAACGTAACGCAGAATAATCAATATCTTTATCTTTTTGGTCCAGGTCAGTCTCAGTTAAATTACTTAAATATTCGTTTAACAGATAACACAACAACATCTCAAACAGTGATGTATAGAGGACCAGGAGGACAGTCTTCAACAACCGCAACTGTCAATCTGGGTAACTTTAACTGGGCTTTAAATGGGGATTCTGCTATCGATTCATTTAGAAGCTCTGGCACTTCCAATCCGCAACGACATCTTTCCCTGACAGGTTCTAAACAATCTTCTCTAACTTTGAACGGGAAAAATTTTGGTATGAAACTAGGCGGGGATGTTAAATTAGAAATTTCAAATCTTAACGGTGTAACAATATCCTCTCCCAGTGGAAGCACAACCCCGGTAGGAGCCGCAATTGCTGCAGTAGCGGCCTCTAATCAACAACACGTTGAGAATGTCAAACTCATTGTGAATTCGGTAAACTTACTGAAAATTGAAGGTAACGTAAATCACGGGGTCGCATCCTACGGCAACAATAATATCTCTTTAACAGCGGATAAGATACTTATCCATACAGATGTTGCCGGGAAAGCCAACAATGCTATTTCGTTTAATGGCTTAATCGTCGGCTCTGGAAAAGTAAATTTAGCTTCTTTACAAGGGGATTTAAACCTACTTGGTTTCAGCAAATCAGACGAAATAGGAATCTACAAAGAAAGCTATGCCATAAGGGGAACCGATGAAATATGCGATGCTTGTAGCGGAAGCACGACTCGATACTTTGATGCTAACTTTTCGCTAAAGTCTAATTCAGCCATTAATCTCAACACCAATTGGGGCGCAATATATATGGAAGCACTAGAGAGTCCCGAGGGTAATCTTTATAGTGCGAGGACATCCCTAGAGGCAAGTGAAATTAATATTAAAGCTTCTGGAACTTCTGAAAACGGAAAAACAAATGCTACGTTTAAAGCTTTGAGCAATGTTGACAAAGATGCCTCCATCAGGCTAAAAGCCACTGGTGAAAATGGCATCAAAATAAATTATGTAGACACGCTAAACAAAGAGAAGAAACAAGACATCTTTTATGCTCAAGGCAAGTCTGCCACCATCTCCCTTGATGCTCCCTACATAGAAATCAACAATAAATTTAATGACGTCGAAGGTTCCCATGCAGACGTTAGAAACGTCTTTTTCGCTGATAGCAACGCGTCAATTTCTTTAGTTGGCAGAACAAAGATCTTCGGAAACACTTCTGCACGGAACGGAGGCAATGTAAAACTTACAGTCTCTGAAAGTTCAGAAATTACAGGAGGAATGTTTGACAATTCCTTCCCATATCACAATGCAACTTCAGGAAAACCGTCAACGCGTCAGGACAAGGGAAACATTTCTTTGATCGGCTCAAGTGGCTCTATCTGGAATGTCCTTCCCTATATTGATTCTCAGGAACGAGGTTCCATCTTTAATAAAGAAACATTTAACTCTATGGTCTTCTCCGTTTTTGGAGGAAACGCTACCAAAGACAATCCTTTTGTTGTAAATCTTACAGGCCCAGAACAGTTGCAATCAGCAAGTCTTCCGTACCAAAAATTATATGTAACCAACTTGACGGGGCCCGGTGTAGTTCAGTTCAACTTACGTTTTGATGACAAAAAAGGGACTTCGAGTGGAGTCCAGAACGGTAGAGATAGTTTAGTCGTACACAACGGGGAGGGTAGCCATACCTTATACGTTCAATATCTCGGAGACCAAAGTTCGGAAGAACCCGAGTCTTTGAGGAGTTCATGGTTGGTCCTGGATAACAGCCAACAAGCTGATTTCAAACTAGCAAATGAAGGCGGCACTGTTGACATTGGAATTTATAAGTACTCCCTCACAGTAGAAAAAAACACCAGCGAAATTGGAGGTGGTATTCAAGGAAATTACTGGTATTTACAAAGAGGTATATCTACAGATCCAAATCCAGAAAATCCGACTCCCCCTAGTCCTGGAGACAACGACGGACCCTTCACTCCTGCCGCGGACACTGAACTCAGTTTTGCAGGTTCGCAACGATATCTCCATTGGTCCGACTTGCAAGACCTAAGAAAGCGTTTGGGAGAAGTTCGTTACGGTAGCCAAGATGGTGCTTGGGCAAGAGGAATCTTCCAAAAAGATTTAACGGATGGAACACAAGGCGCTAGTGGCTTAAAACAGACTTACTACGGTCTCAATTTTGGTTTCGACCACCTTATTAATGTCAGCGAAAGGCATATGTCATTGCTGGGCCTAAGTTTCAATGTCGGTAGAGCCAAGCAAAGAACACGCACCAACAATAACGGTCAAGGAGATACCGATCGTTACGGCATTAATAGCTACGCGACCTGGGCGTTAAACACCGGCGAATATGCCGACCTCGTCCTCTCTGCTGATTATTTCAGGCAGGATATTTCTACTAAGGCTAATGAAATTAAACAAACCGGCAAATACAATACTTTTGGCTTGGGAGCCTCGATAGAAATTGGAAAACAGTTTAGTTTTGAAAACCGCGACCTTTCATGGGGTCCTTGGTATAGACATACTTGGATTGAACCTCAGCTTCAGCTTTCCTACTATTGGCTAAGCGGAAAGAAATACAAGCTCTCCAACAAAGGTTTGAAGGTTAACATCAAAGATGACGACAGTCTGATTGGGCGAGCTGGCCTTGTAATTGGCACAAAATGGAATTACGGAGAAAATTACGGCTCCATTGATAAGAGATTTGTACAAGCCTACATTAAAGGGGGCGTGAAACATGACTTCTTGGGTAATTATAAAGTCTCTTTAAACGACCAAATCTTCTCTAAAAACATCGGTAAAACAACAGGCTACTACGGCGTTGGTCTCGACTGGCAAGCAGCCGGAAGCACGCGCTTTTACATGCAGTTAGAAAGAGAGCACGGAAGTCACTATACGAAAGAATACGAAGTTTCTGTTGGAATGAAATACCAGTTCTAAAGAGGAGTCATCATGAAAGTAAAAAAAATAATTATTGGATTAGGCTGCTTGTGCCTTCTGGCAACCGGAAACGTGTTCGCCAGCAACTCCTCTCCTTCTTCTCACTGTGGCAAGCAAGCTGATGCAGCATTGTTTTTGCTCGATTACTCGGGAAGTATGATGAGGAAGGTCAAGCAAGGTGAATCCGAGTCACCAAAAATCACCCTTGCCAAACAATTACTGAAAGAAATCACCCCAGAGCTCAAAGATTCCGAGATTTCTCTAGGAATTGGTAGTGTTGCTCCTTTTAATCTCTTTCTAGCCCCTTCTAAATACGAGAGTGATCGCGTCTCAAAGGCTCTCTCGGAAGCTCCTGAAGACTTAGAAATCTTTGGACGAAATACCAATATTGGAGAAGGCTTTTTGGAGATTACCAATCTTTTAGCCCCGAATGAAAAGAATCGTGTTGCTCTAAAAAACTTGGGCGAAGATCCAATCTTTATTGTTTTTTCTGACAATCCCACATCAACCAGAGGAATCGAGTTAGAAAAAGCATTTAAGGAAGCAAAAGTTAAGTACAGAAAATCTAAATTTGTCTTAATTTATTTTCCGGATGAGAAAAACGGCAACGCTATTCCTTCAGCAAATCTCTTTGACAAATACTATGACGGTTTGCAGCTTCTGAATAATAAAGAGTCCCTTTCTTCCTTTGTCTCAGACGAACTCTTTAGGGACTGTGCCTTTAACCTATCAGCAGACACACTCTTTGCTTTTGACGGAAGCTCACTAAGTCAAAAGGGGAAAGCTGAAATAAAGAAGGTTTCTTCCCAAATCAAGGCACGAACAAAAGAATTACTCGCCGCTTCTTCCTATCTTTCAATCTCGGCCCACACCGATCGTTTAGGAAGTGATTCCTACAATCAGACGTTGTCTGAGAAACGACTTCACGCCGTTCTTAACGAGTTGAAGAATAACAGTGTGGACATGAAATTAATAAAAGAAGCAAAGGCTTTCGGCGAGGCTAAGCCTGTAACTGGCAACGAATGTTTGGATCTGCCAAGAAAAGAGCAAATTCGTTGTTATCAGCCTGATCGACGCGTTGAAATAAAAGTAATTAAGTAATCCATAGGTTGCTTAATTCCTCATCTTAAAATTTGGCCTTAATATTCGCTTCGATTCAAAAGATCGAAGCGAATTTTTATTTCAAAAAGAAAACGGCCCAAGGTGTTTTCACCGAGAGCCGTCTTTCCGTTAATTCAGATTAACGAAGCTTGCCGTGGCAGTCTTTGAATTTCTTGCCGCTGCCGCAGGGACACGGATCATTGCGTCCAACATGTGCGAACGGATCTTCTTCCTGAGGAAGGGCTTCTTGCTGAGCAGGAGCCTGAGCTTCCTGCTGAGCAGCAGCGACTTCTTCAGGTTCCGGCTGACGAATCTGAACATTCATCAGAACACGGGTGACGTCGGCACCGACAGTCTCAAGCAAGTTGGCAAACAGTTCAAAGGCTTCGCGCTTGTATTCCTGTTTCGGCTGTTTCTGAGCGTAGCCGCGGAGATAGATACCCTGACGGAGCATGTCGAGCTGGCTGAGATGCTCTCTCCAGCGTTGATCCAGGAACTGAAGCAGAACATTGCGTTCAAACTGTGCAAAAGCTTCGTGACCGACTAAAGCGACTTTTTCGTCATAAACCTTGTTGGTTGCTGCAAGCAGCATATCCAGAAGTTCCTGGTCGTCAGAGCTTTCGGATTTTTCCAGCGTAGCCTTAAGGGGAACATCCAGATTCCACTGTTCTTTCAGCTCTTTTTCTAAGCCTTCAAGATCCCACTGCTCTTCGACGGTATCTGCCGGAACATAGTGGCGGAACAGGCTGGTGAAGTATCCGTCGCGAAGTTCCTTCACGGGGCCGGACACATCTTTGTTTTCCAGAATTTCGTTACGCAGAGCGTAGATTTCCTTTCTCTGATCGTTTGCCACGTCATCGTATTCAAGCAGCTGCTTACGAATATCGAAGTTGCGGGATTCGACCTTGCGCTGAGCGGTTTCAATGGAGCGGGAAACAATACCTGCTTCAATAGCTTCGCCTTCAGGCAGGCGCAGCTTGTTCATCAAAGCCTGCATCTTTTCGCCGGCGAAGATTCTGAGCAGCGGATCTTCCATGGACAGATAGAAGCGGGAAGAACCCGGGTCACCCTGACGGCCGGAACGTCCGCGCAGCTGGTTGTCGATACGGCGGGATTCGTGACGCTCGGAACCGATAATTCTCAAACCGCCGAGTTCAACGACACGATCGTGGTCAACCTGCCACTTCGCTTTGATTTCTTCTTTCTGAGCTTTCTTCTGTTCGTCAGAAAGGGTTTCGTCGTTGTCGATCTGCTCAAGAGCCTTGCTGATGCCGCCGCCTAAAACGATGTCGGTACCGCGCCCGGCCATGTTGGTCGCAATGGTAACCATACCGGGACGGCCGGCTTCCATAACGATCTGAGCTTCTCTTTCATGCTGCTTAGCATTCAGCACGTTGTGCGGGATGCCTGCTTTAGTCAGCATGTCGCTGATAAGCTCGGAGTTTTCGATCGAGGTCGTACCGACAAGCACCGGCTGACCGCGGCCGTAGCACTCTTTGACGTCATCAACGATGGCTTTGTATTTTTCTTTCGCAGTGCGATAGACCTTATCCTGCTGGTCATCACGAATCATCATGCGATGGGTCGGGATGACAACGGTTTCAAGACCGTAAATTTCCTGGAATTCATAGGCTTCCGTATCGGCCGTACCGGTCATACCGGAGAGCTTTTCATACATGCGGAAGTAGTTCTGGAAGGTAATAGACGCGAAAGTCTGGTTTTCCTGCTGGATTTCAACGCCTTCTTTGGCTTCAACGGCCTGATGCAGACCATCGGACCAGCGGCGTCCTTTCATCAAACGGCCGGTGAATTCATCAACGATGATGACTTCGCCGTTCTGAACGACATAGTGCTGGTCTTTAACAAAGAGCGTATGCGCGCGAAGTGCTGCATTCAAGTAGTGCAGCAGCATGATGTTTGACGGAGAGTACAAGCTCTGGCCGGCAGGCAGCAGCCCCATATCGACCATGATCTTTTCGACTTTCTCGTGACCGGCTTCGGAAAGCTGAACTGTGTGCTGCTTTTCGTCAACCCAGTAGTCGCCTTCGCCCTTTTCCTGTTTCTGGCGAACCAGCATGTCGGGAATCTTGTCGATCGCAACGTAAATATCCGTGCTGCCTTCGGCAGGACCGGAAATAATCAGCGGAGTTCTGGCCTCGTCAATCAAAATGGAGTCCACTTCGTCCACGATCGCGAAGAACAGACCTCTCTGGCGGCGAGCGCCGGTCTCATACTCCATGTTGTCGCGGAGGTAGTCGAAGCCGAATTCGTTGTTCGTACCGTAAGTAATATCAGCGGCGTAAGCAGCCTGTTTCTGATCGTTCGGCTGGTTGGAAAGAATCGTTCCGACAGTCATTCCGAGGAAGTTGTAAACCTTACCCATCCAAGCCGCGTCACGGCTGGCCAAGTAATCGTTCACCGTCACAACGTGCGCGCCTTTGCCGGGCAATGCGTTGAGATAAACCGCTAATGTTGCAGTCAAAGTTTTACCTTCACCGGTACGCATTTCAGCGATCTTGCCGTCGTTTAAGACCATACCGCCGATTAACTGCACGTCAAAGTGGCGCATACCGAGAACACGGAAACTTGCCTCACGCACAACGGCGAATGCTTCCGGCAGGAGAGAGTCCAAGGAAGCGCCGTCGGCTAAACGCTGACGGAATTCAGCCGTCTTGGCTTTGAGCTGTTCGTCGCTCAATGCCTTGATTTCGGGCTCAAGTTTATTAATCACAGCAACTTTACGGCGATACTGTTTAATCAGTCGGTCGTTGCGGCTACCAAAAATTTTTGTCAGAAAACTGGCCATTAATTCTTTCTCTTAATAAAAACGGAGGCACAACGCCTCCCATTGGCAGTTACACCTTGCCAATTTTGAAACTCACTGATTTTACAACACTAAACAGTTTTTGCCCGTCCTTTTACAAGTTGCATACAAAGCGTGACGCTTCTGTAGCTCAATCAGGTGAGGAATTGAATTCGCTTCTTCAATTTGCTAACTTAACACTGCTATGTCTGATTTATCCTGGATCTGAAATGTACCCGCGATCTGCACAAAAACCGATCTCCAAAGTCCTTCAAAAGGGCTCCTTGGCTAAGCATTTCGGATTCTTAAAATTAGCAAAGCGCCTTGCTGCAGTGATTGATCCCGTCTGCCAAGGCTACAAACTCGGAGCTTCGGTCACACCAGACTGTCTCAGAATCACCGTTCAGCAGGTTCGCATCAAAGACGAGAACCCCTACGACATCGATCCGGATGAAGATCCTCGCGATCTGATCAAAGAAGTGCTGCTCTTGGAAATCGGCCTGCCCAATCCGCTTTTTGTCCGCCGCTTTACCATGTTCCAGCCCTCGGTCGAAAAAGCCCTCGCTGAAAAAGGCTTCGGCGCCATGAAAGTCAAACCCGTTATCGATCGATGCGGTCTGCATCCGCAGCCCTTCCTCTTCACGGAAAGCGGCCCCGCAATCGGCGGTCCCGGAGCAGTAGAAGGCGCTAAAGAGTTATCGGAGCGCCTGCCGGAGAGCTCACCTTTAAAGGAAGCAATGGCCAAACTTGCCGCTACCTTGGAAGAACATCAAGGTCCCGGCCGCAGGTAAGAAAAAGCCCGCGGCTAGCGCGGGCAAAAACAAGAAGTTTTCTTTTCTTAGTTCGAAGGTTCTTTTACCGCTTCGGTAAAGGCCTTCGGAGCAGTGCGTTCGTCCTGATATTCAACAAACTCCCAGTTTTCCGGATTTGCTAAAAGCGCGCGGAGAAGTTTGTTGTTGATTTCATGACCGGACTTGAAGGCGCGGTAGTGCGCCACCAGCGGATGACCCAAAACGTACAGGTCGCCCATGGCATCCAAGAGCTTGTGTTTTGCAAACTCGTCCTGAGAACGCAGACCGTCGGGATTTAACACATGGAAGTCATCGAGAACAATCGCATTGTCTAATGTTCCGCCTTGTGCCAAGCCCATGCCCCAGAGCATCTCTAAGTCGTTCACAAACCCGAAGGTGCGGGCGTGAGAGACGCTTTCGATGTAGTTTTCCTTATTAAAGTCAACTTCAACAAACTGGGCCGTTTCATCAATAGCCGGATGACCGAAATCAATCGCAAAAGACAGTTTGTAGCCGTCATAAGGTTCAAGAGAAGCCCACTTGTCTCCGACGTGGATGGAGACATTCTTCTTGACGCGGACAAACTTTCTCGGTGCATCCTGTTCTTCGATACCGGCCGCTCTGATCAAAAAGACAAACGTTGAACCGGAGCCGTCCATGATGGGGATCTCAGGCGCATCGACATCGATGTAGCAGTTGTCGATTGCCAAGCCAGAGAGCGCACTCATCAAATGCTCGATCGTCGCAATGCGGGCTCCGTCTTTATCCAAAGTCGTCGCCATGCGCGTGTCGTTGACACGTTCAGGCTCGGCCTTAATGGCAACGGGCGGCTTTAAATCGATTCGAGTAAACACCAGACCGGTATCTGGAGGTGCCGGACGCAGAGTCAGACGAACTTTGCGGCCGGAGTGCAAGCCGATACCGACAGTGGAGAAGACCTTCTTAAGCGTTCTCTGTTTGATCATAGATGCGGCCAAACCTTAGTTCTTCTTGCGCAGGAAAGCGGGGATGCCGTATTCGAAACGCGGTTTTTCATCTTCAGCCTTGGCTTCAGCTGCGCCCTGACCTTTAGCCTCAGGTGCGCCGTTGTGCTGATTGGCCGTCCACAGACCGCTGTCATTGCCGTTGCCGGCCTGAGGATTCAGGGTTGCGAACACGTCGCTGGCAGGACGGATGTTGTTGCTGGCGTGGAAGTTGCCGAAAATCGTGTTATCTTTCGGGCCTTCGAAACCGCCGGCATCAGGCGTTGCGATCGGGCGACTGAAAGCCTGGTCGAACGGATTGATGGCTTCGGACTGAAGTTCTTTTGGTTCAGCCTTCGGAGCAGGAGCCGGCTCAGCCTTTTTCTGAGGCTGCGGTGTATAAGTTCCGAAAGGATTGACTTCCGTCTTAACTTCTTCAGCCTTGACTTCAGGCTTTGCAGCCGGAGCGGCGGGAGCTGCTGTGTGGGTCGGTGCTGCAGTGCTATGCGTCTGCGGCTGAGCAAAAGAAGAAGCTGTACGCGGAGCGGCAGAAGCGTGAACCTTAGGTTTGGCAGGTGCGTCGACGTTGCCGAACAAATCATTCGGCAGAGAATCCGGAGCGGAGCCGGAAGGCTGCCACAGGTTGGACGGATTATCGACGGCAGGTTTACCGTTCACGAAGCTTGTCTTAACGATGGAGTCATCGGTGCCGTTCTGGTCCAGACCGGTGGCGATGACGGTAACGCGAACTTTGTCGCCCATGCTGTCATCATAAACCGTACCGAAGACGATAAGGGCATCGCTGTCGGCGTAGTTCTTGATGGTTTCCATAGCAGAACGGACTTCAGACATGCGGATGCCTTCCTGAGCCGTGATGTTAACCAACAGCCCCTTAGCACCGCGAAGTTCAACGCCTTCAAGCAGCGGGCAGGTAACGGCCATGGAGGCAGCCGTAACGGCACGATCGGGACCTTCGGCTTCGCCGGAACCCATCATGGCGGTACCGCGGGTACCCATAACCGTTCTGACGTCTTCGAAGTCCAGGTTGATCTGACCAACCTTCTGAATCAATTCGGCGATGCCTGCGCAAGCATTGAAAAGCACTTCGTCGGCTTTTTCAAAGCATTCGCGCATCGTGGCGTCTTCTCCGAGTTCTTCTTCGAGCTTGTCGTTGAGAATAACGATCAGAGAGTGGACGCGGTTTTTGAGCTGGTTTAAACCGAGCTCGGCATTTCTCATGCGTTTGCCGCCTTCAAAGGAGAAGGGCTTTGTCACTACGGCAACCGTCAAAATACCCAGTTCCTGGGCCACTTCGGCAATCACGGGGGAAGCACCGGTACCTGTACCGCCCCCCATACCGGCCGTAATGAAGACCATGTCGGCGCCGCGAAGTTTCTCGGCAATCTCTTCCCTGGCGTCATTAGCAGCTTGGAAACCGACTTCCGGACGAGCTCCGGCGCCAAGCCCCGTTCTGCCGAGAGAAATCTTTTCTGAAGCGAGAGAGCGAGTCAGAGCTTGCCTGTCCGTGTTCGCGGCGATGAACTCAACTTGGCAATCCGTCAGTTTGGTCACCATCGTATTGAGAGCGTTGCCGCCCGCACCGCCTACTCCTACAACTTTAATCACGGTGTTGGTAGAACCGTCCACGTAGGGTTCAAATGCCTTTTCCATCAACTACTTTATCTCCATTACGCATCTCGAGACATTCGATCTGCCAAGTTGGTTAATTCTAAATTCAATCGTTTTTTTCTGCGAGGAAAATTCAAAAAATTCCGTGGGTTCAGCTTTTATTTTCAGTCTGAGGAGATTGGTCGCTGTGTGTTTCTGCCCTTTTTTCTGCTCAAGCCGTCCTGCACTATGCTGATCTTTAGAAATTTCCGAAAATCCACTGTTTAATTACTCCGCCAATGCTCTTCAGTTTGCGTTTGGATCCAATGTTGGATCCCTGCGCCCAGAACTTCTGGTTTAACTGGCAAAGGTAGCCTAAAACCGCCGCGTGCTGAGGAGTTGAGTACCCGGCAAACTGCTTAGGGAAACTCTCCGTGTTGTAAAGCTCGGGCGGAACAAATTCCGAAGTCTCGTAATTTACTAGAGGACGTCCGAGACGCACGTTAATCTCGCGTCCGGCCATATGGGAGCTAAATACTTCTTTAGCCATTCTCTGGATGCCCGGAAGCGTAGCCCCGCCTCCCGTGAGCACCACTCCATAGCCCAGCTGCGTGTGAAGGCTCTTGTCGCGAATACGGTAGTAAATCTTTTCGAGAATATCCTGAACTTTGACGTCAATAATCGCAGAAAGCGCTTGTTTGCTCAAGATCCTTCCGCCGTCATCACTGTACCCCGGCGCCGTCGGAAGACGAATAAAACTGTCTTTATCCTTTCTAGCGTCGTAACGGACCTGTCCCATCTGCAGCTTCAGCTTTTCGGCCGCTTCTTGAGAGAGGTGTGTCTTAATTGAAATCTCATCGGTGATCTGCTGACCGCCCATCGGATGAACCGCGGAGTACTGCACCGCCTTATCAAAAAACACCGCTACATCGCTCAAATCAGATCCGATATCAATCAGCGCAACCCCTAAATCGATTTCTTCCGGACGAAGCACGGCGGACGCAGCTGCCAGAGGATTAAAAATCAACTGGCTGTCAATCAGTTCCAGACCGGTTCTGCGGATGACTTTATTGAGGAACAGGCACTGAGCGCTCTGCGCAGTCACGACGTGCAGACTGCCTTCGAGTTTCTTGCCCTCCATACCGATCGGCGTACGAATACGGCGTGCGTAGTCGACGGAGTATTCCTGAGGAATCACGTCGAGATAGCGCATCGACGGCGGCAAAGTCACCGACATGGCTGTATTCAGAAGGTCGTCAATGTCCTTCTGTTCGATTTCGCCCGAGCCCACAATCGTCTGCTGAATGCAGTTATCCGTACGGATGTGCGGGCCGGAAATACCGGCCGCAACGGTTTTAACGGTTGTATTCGCGGTTTTTTCAGCTTCTTCTACTGCCGCGCGGACACAATCAACCGCCTGATTGATATCGACGACTCCGCCTTGCTCAATGCCCTCGCTCTTGCACTCTCCGAGGCCCTCGATCTTAAAAGTGCTTGAACTGACCGGAGACGCGATCATACACACAACCTTTGATGACCCGATGTCCAAGCCCACCAACAAATCGTTTGATTTATCTGCCATTCTTTTTATCCCCGGTATCCTGAACAGTGTCTTCAGGAGAAACGGTCTCTTCTTCCGGTGCCGGCTTCAACACTGCAATCCCTTTTTCATAGCGCGCATCTAACTCTGTCGGTTCCGCGCCGATTTGCGCGGAAATAGCCGGCAGAGATTCGATGATTTTGATTAAACGTTCGTCCATCTGGGCAGAGTTTTCGCCCTTCTTGAGAACCAGTTTGATCACCTTGCCTTCAGGACGCTTGAAATGCAGTGTCCAGCCGGAATATTCGGAATAAGTTAATGAAGTTACATCATATCCAAGCTTTCTGCAGGTATCTTCAAAAGCCTGGTACTGTTTATAGATTTCCATGCGGCGGTCAACGGGGCCGAAGATTTTCGGAAGCGCACCTTTGCTCTCCGCAATTTCCTGGTTCGCGACAAAGAGCGTGCCGTCCTCGGCGAGCAGCTTTTCGTCGCCCCATACGGCGATCGGATGGTGGAGGTAAAGCGTTGCTTGAAGCTGATTCGGCCATACGCGGCCGATCGAAACGTCTCTTACCCAAGGAATGCGCTTAAACTGATCGGCGATCTCGGACAAATCCGCGGTGAAGTAATTCCCGTGGATATGACCGTCGAGCACCTGCGCAACATCCTTGACGTTTATCGCGTCTTTATTGCCTTCAACCTGAACGTCAACTCCTTTCAACAAAAATACCGGCCGCTGAACAAACCAGTACACCGCCGATGTTAAAACCAGGAGAATAAACAGCACTCCGAAAACATCGGCGAAAAGCGAAAAAGTTGACGCGCTCCAACGTCTCATCCCTTAACCCTTCAAAGAAGCGCGTGCCGCGACTTGTTTAACGAGTTCTTCATACGAAATACCGCAGGTTCTCGCGGCGAGCGGAACCAAAGAGTGCGGCGTCATGCCGGGCGCGGTGTTGATTTCAAGCAGCACAAAGCTGCCGTCATCACGCAGTATCACGTCAATACGGCTCCAAGCGTCGGCGCCGACGGCCAAAGCGGCTTTCTCAACAACGGCCTTAATCTTTTCGGTTACGTTCTCAGGCACTTCGGCCGGGCACACATAGACGGTCTCGTCGGAGAAATACTTGTGTTCAAAGTCATAGTCTCCGTCCGGAGCCTTAATTTCAATGATCGGGAAAGCTTTGAGACCTTCGCCCATATCTAAAACGGCAACAGTAAGCTCGCGGCCGAACACGTACTCTTCGGCAAGTACGGTCATGCCGGCTTCCTGAGACTTAGCAAAGGCTTCTTTGACCTGATCCAAGGTCGCATTTTTAAGTTTGTAGAGACCCAAGCTCGAGCCTTCTTTGCTCGGCTTAATCACGAGGTTTCCGTTGAAACGGCGATGAGCCTCTTCGCAGTCCGTCTCGTTTCTTAACACCATACCGCGAGGAACCGGAATGCCTTGAGCTTCCCAGACGGCTTTGGTCATTTCCTTATCAATACCGATGGCGCTCGCCTGTACGCCGCTTCCGGTGTAAGGAGTCTTCAGGAATTCCATCACGCCCTGAATGACGCCGTCCTCTCCGCCCTTTCCGTGCAAAATCAGAAAAGCGCGGTCGATACCGGCCAAATCGGATAAAGGCTGCTCTGCCGGATCGAACTTAACCACATCGGCACCAACGCTTTGCAGTGCCTTGAGCACGCCGCTTCCGCTCATCAAAGAAACTTCACGTTCTCCGGAAGATCCGCCCATGACGACGGCGATTTTTCCAAGATCCTTTACATCTACGCTTTTCATTCTTTACTTTCCTTGTTTCATGAGTTTGCCCGGAACCTCTCCGATGTTTCCTGCACCCATGACGAGAACAACGTCGCCTTCTTTGACGTTGTTATTAACGAGTTCCATAACTTCATCCGTATTGCCCGCAAACAGCGGTTCGACTTTTCCGGTTAAACGGATCGAGCGGCAAAGACTGCGGCTGTCAGCGCCGAAGATTTTTTCTTCGCCGGCCGGATAAACGGCTTCAAGCACCAGTGCATCCGCATTAGAAAGCACTCGAACCAAATCTTCAAAGCAGTCGCGCGTACGGGTGTAGCGGTGCGGCTGGAATGCGACAAGCAGTCTTCTGTCAGGATAAGCCCCGCGCGCGGCAGCAATTGTCGCGGCCATTTCCGTCGGATGATGACCGTAGTCATCTACAACCAGGAACTTTTCTCCCTTAAGGCTCTGAGCTTCACCCCATACGGCAAAGCGGCGGCCCACGCCCTTAAAGGTTGCGAGTGCTTCTTTGATGGCTTCCATCGGAACGTCCAGCGTCAGCGCGACGCCGATCGCTGCCAGAGAGTTCAGAACGTTGTGAACACCGGGAAGGTTCACCGTGATCTCTTCCGGAGCAGCACCGTCGCGCACCAGCGTAAAGTGCATCTGCGTTCCGTCCGCGCGGATGTTTTCTGCACGGATCTGAGCATCTTCTCTGAAGCCATAAGTCAGAATCGGTTTAGTGATCTTCGGCAGGATGGCGCGAACGTTTTCGCTTTCGATGCACATGACAGCGCGCCCGTAGAAGGGCAGTCTCTGAATGAAGTCTGTGAAGGCCTTTCTCAAATTTCTGAGATCGTGCCCATACGTGTCCATGTGGTCTTCATCGATGTTGGTAACCACAGAAATCACCGGAGACAAGTTTAGGAAGGAAGCATCCGACTCATCGGCTTCCGCTACGATATACAGACCTTGTCCGAGTTTGGCGTTGGAGCCGGCAGCATTTAAGCGTCCGCCGATCACAAACGTCGGGTCCAGACCGCCTCTTTCGAGAATGCTTGTAATGAGAGAGGTTGTCGTCGTTTTGCCGTGTGTTCCGGCAACAGCGATGCCCTGACGCAGACGCATGAGCTCGGCGAGCATGATGGCGCGTGGCACCACCGGAATATTTCTGTTCTTTGCCTCAACTACTTCAGGGTTGTCTGCGTGAACCGCAGTAGAGGTCACAACCACGCCGGCATCTCCGACATTGGATGCGTCATGGCCGATAAAAATTTCGGCGCCGATCGAGCGCAAATGCTCGACTGCGGCGTTTTCTTTTAAGTCCGAACCGGAAACGTGGTAGCCGAGGTTAATCAGCACTTCGGCAATACCGTTCATACCGGTTCCGCCGATACCCACAAAATGTATTTTCTTAATTGCGAATTTCACTCTTATTCCTTGTTCGATACGTATTCAATAAAGTCCGCAACCGTGGCGGCCGCATCGGGCTTGCCGAGCGCCTTTGCCTTTTTTGCCGTCTCAAGCAGTTCTTCTCGGTTGAGGCCTTCTAAAAGCGCAGTGAGTTTACCTGTAGTCAGCTCACTTTGGGGCAAATAGATAGCGGCTCCTGCCTCCTGCATGTATTTGGCGTTTCCGACTTGATGGGAGGTCGTCTTCGTGACCAGTGGAACCAGAATGGACGGCACTCCGGCGGCAGTCAGCTCGCTCACGGAAATTGCCCCGGCTCGAGCCAGAACGACGTCGGCCCAAACATAGGCAGCCGCCATGTCTTCAATGAACGACACGACTTGGGCTTCGATGCCCAGCGCGGCATAGCTTGCCTTAACCTCTTCCACGGCTTTCATGCCGCACTGATGAATGACCTCAGGACGCTTTTCCGGCGGAAGTGCGGCGATCAAGGACGGGACATTCTGATTAAACACTTGGGCGCCTAAAGAGCCGCCGAAGATCAGCAGTTTTAATCGGCCTTCTCTGCCCTGATAACGCTCTTCGGGCGCAGGAATCGCCAGGATTTCTTTGCGGACTGGGTTTCCGGTCACGACGCCTTTATCACCGGCAAGCTTAGCCGCTTTCCCGTCAAAACCGCACATCACGCCGGCGGCGTTGCCCTGCACCATCTTGATCGAAAGCAAAGGATCCGCGTCGCTGTTCATCAGAACATACGGAATACCTTTAAGACCAGCCGCCAAGCAAACCGGCACGGCGATATATCCGCCGGTTGAAAACACGGCATCCGCATGCTTTTTAGTCAAAATCGTTCGGCTCTGAGCTATGCACTTCAGGAGCTTAAAGCCACCGAAGAGCATGGTCTTCAGGCCCTTGCCTCTCAGCCCCTGAAAGTCCAGAGCCGTAAAAGGGATCTTCTGGCACTCGACAATGCGGCGCTCCATTCCCTGTTCGGTGCCGATCCAGGAGACGGTCCACCCGCGGGAAATCAAAATTTTTGCGACCGCCACTCCGGGCATGACGTGACCGCCGGTACCGGCAGCCGCAATCACTAAATGCTTACTCATACTTTTCCTCCCTTCATGGTGACCTTATTCTCATAGTCAACTCTAAGAAGAATGGCCACAGCCGCCGTGACAGCCATAATTGCCGAACCTCCGAAACTGATGAACGGAAGGGTCAGGCCTTTTGTCGGGAGCAAACCGCTCGCCACGCCGACGTTAATAAATGTCTGAACTCCGATCCAGATACCGATCCCCTCGGCGACCAGTCCGGAGAAAATATGTTCCAAATGAATAGCGGTTCTTCCGATTTCGATGGCTCGTTTGACCAGCCAGAAAAGGAGAACCAGGATCAGCATCACACCGGCAAAGCCCAGTTCCTCGCCCACAATTGCGAGAATAAAGTCGGTATGAGCCTCCGGCAGATAGTGCTGCTTTTCAATCGCGTCGCCTAAGCCGACGCCCCAGCTTTCGCCTCGTCCGAAGGCAATCAGCGAATGGGAGAGCTGATAAGCCTTGCCCTGAGCGTTCGAGATTTCCCAAGGATCCAGGTAAGCAAAGAAACGCGCCGCTCGCCAGCTTGCCGCAAAGATCATGAAGACCAGCAGCCCCAGAACGCCGACCAGCACCATGATGAAAACCGTCAGGTTAATGCCGCCTAGAAACAGAATGCCCATAGAAATGGCCAGCATCATGACATAGGCGCCAAGGTCGGGCTCCTTCAGTACGAGGAAGCCCACGAGCCCCATCACAAGCAGCATCGGCAGAAGACCCTTCTTCACGCTGTGCATGTAATTTTGTTTACGCACGGTAAAGTCGGCCGCATAAATCAGCACGGCAATCTTCATGACTTCCGTCACCTGAAGATTAAACAACCCGAGCGGGATCCAGCGGCAGGCACCGTTCGTCGACTTACCGATGCCCGGAATAAACACCGCGCCGAGCAGGAAGAGCCCGAATAGGAAGAACGGGAACGCCATCTTCTTCCAGGCCTTCATCGGAATATGCCAAACAATATAGGCGCCGAAGAGCGCCACCACAAGCGAAATCACGTGGCGGACAAAGAAGTAATGCTCGCTGATGTGGTACTTCGGAGAGTCTCCTAACGAAATAGAAGCCGAAAAAACCATCAGACAGCCGAGAAGCATCAAAGAGAAAACGACGAACAAAACACCGTAATCCGGAGGTACCGGACCGATATCCCGCGGCTCGTAGTTCAGCGCGGCGGCGTTGTTGTAGTCGCCGACACGTGTGACGATATCGTCGGCGTCTTCTTTCTTACGTCGTCTGATCAGCACAGCTGGCCTTCCTCTTCAGCGATTTCTTTCGCAGCAGCGACAAACTGCGCAGAACGATCGGCGTAATCCTTAAACATATCCCAGCTTGCGCAAGCCGGAGAAAGCAGAATCGTGTCACCGGGCTTAGCCATCGCACGGGCTTCTCTAACCGCTTCTGCCATGGTTTTGGCATGAGCTTTCAGAAGCCCCGGATAGTCGACTTCTTTTTCAATCAGCGGAGCATCACGTCCGATGAAAACGGCGCCCTTGGCGTGCGTTTCGATCGGAGCCTTGAGCGGCGCAAAATCCTGTCCCTTGCCGTCACCGCCGAGAATCAGAACGACTTTCTTCGGACCGAATCCGGCCAAGGCGGCGACAACAGCGCCGACATTGGTGCCTTTGGAATCATCGACGTAATCGATGTCGGAGGCCCTGAGAATGAGCTGAACGCGGTGCGGCTCACCCTTGTACTCACGCAGCGTGCGCAGGATAGAGTCAAGCGGAATTCCGACGGCGAGCGTCAGTGCGGTCGCGGCCAGTGCGTTCATAGCGTTATGCAGACCGCGGATTCTGAGCGCGTTCATCGGAATCAGTAATTCCGGGGAAGCCGAAGCAATGCAGCCGGATAGCCAGACCAGCGCGCCGACGTCAGAGATTCCGAAGTCTCCGATCTTCTTAGGCGCATCGGATCCGAAGGTATGTACTAAATCGGACGGAACGCCTTCGGCAGAAAGCATCGAGCCTGGATCTTCGCGGTTGAGCACACGAACGGTATCGGCAGAAAAAATCTTTCGTTTCGCTGCGGCGTACTTTTCCATCGAGCCGTGCCAATCGATATGGTCTTCGGTGATGTTGAGCAGCGCCGCGCTGTCGCAGTGCAGACTTTCCGTGGTTTCGAGCTGGAAACTCGACAGTTCCAAAACCCAAAAGTCAGGCAGTGTTCCGACTTGGCGGTGTTTTTCCAGCTCGCCCAAGGCGTTCGGGCCGACATTGCCTGCCACAACAACGGATTTGCCGGCCTCTGCGATGATGGCCGTTGAAAGCATGGTGGTCGTGGTTTTGCCGTTGGTACCGGTAATGCCGATGATCTTGGGCGCGTAGCCTGTCTCAGCTTTGAGTTTTTTCAGCTCACGGGCAAAAAGCTCGATCTCTCCAACGACAGCAATACCGCGGTGCTTTGCTTCTTTCACTGCCGGCGCAAAGACTGAGTACTCGGGGGACAGGCCCGGAGAAATCATGACTTCGGAGACTTCAGCAACTATCACGGGAGAAACGGCCCCGCCGAGGAACTTCAGATTCGGAATTTCTTTCTGCAGTTCATCCAGCCTCGGCGGCTGCGGTCTGGTATCGGCGGCAAGCACCTCAAAACCGCGGGATGCGTAAAAGCGAGCCGCGGTACGACCCGAAGCTCCTAAACCGAGAACCAATACTTTCTGACTGACCGACATGATGGATTACCTGATTTTCAGAGTGGACAGACCGATCAGCACCAAAACAATGGTGATGATCCAAAAACGAACGACGACCTGAGTTTCCTTCCATCCCTTCATTTCAAAATGATGGTGGATCGGTGTCATAAGGAAGATGCGCTTTCCGTGCGTAATCTTGAAGTACGAGACTTGGAGAATCACCGAGAGGGTTTCCATCACGAAAACGCCGCCCATGATGAAGAGAACCAGTTCCTGACGTGTAATGATGGCCATCGTACCCAATGCACCGCCAAGCGCCAAAGCGCCCACGTCGCCCATAAACACCTGGGCCGGATAAGCGTTGTACCAAAGGAAGCCTAGGCCTGCACCGATGAGCGCGGCACCTACGACGACGACTTCGCCAGCGCCCGGAACATACGGAAAGTTGAGGTAGGCGGCATAGTCAACACGGCCGACCACGTAGGCAAAGATGCCCAAAGCGATACCGACCAAAGCGCTCGGCAGAATGGCTAAGCCGTCCAGACCGTCTGTGAGGTTCACAGCGTTGCTCGTGCCCACAATCACGAAGTAGCTGAGGACGATAAAGCCCCAGATGCCGATCGGAAGCGATACGTTCTTAAAGAACGGAATCAGCAGATTGCTTCTTTCCGGAAGAGGAATAGAGGTAAAACCGCTCTCCATCCACTGAAGCACCAAACCCCAGATGTGTTCATTGCCCGGCGCCGCAACAGAGAAAGCCAAGTAGACGGAGGCAATGACGCCGACAAGCGATTGCCAGAAGAACTTTTCTCTGGACTTCATGCCCTCGGGATCGTGATGGACTACCTTTCGGTAGTCATCGACCCAGCCGATGGCGCCGAAGCTTAACGTCACAAAAAGCACCACCCAGACAAAGCGGTTGCTGAGGTCCATCCACAGGATCGTCGATGCACCCACGGCAATCAAGATAAGGATGCCGCCCATGGTCGGCGTGCCTTCTTTGACCAGATGGCTCTTCGGTCCGTACTGACGAACAGCCTGACCGACCTTGAGTTTTCTCAGTTCACGAATTACCGCCGGGCCTAATGCCAAGGCGATAAAGAAAGCAGTAAGTGCGGCTAAAACGGCGCGCAGCGTCAAATAGTTAAAAACGCGAAGCCAGCCTAAAGAAGTCGAGTCGGCCAGCCATTGAATCAGAGCGAGCAGCATTTAGTTTTCCTTCGGTTCTTTTTCTTCTTGTTTGTTCCAGGTGCGGACCAGTTCGTCCGCGAGTTTGAAGAGCTTCATGAAATTCGAGGCCTTAAAGAGCACGGCATGCGGACCCTTGACCATCTCTTCCTTCAGCGCAGCGAGCAGTTCTTCCTGTGTTTCAAAGTGACGCGCACCTTCGCCGTAACCTTCGACGGCATCAAGCATGCGGTTGCCGATGGAGAAGAAGTTCTCAATACCGCAGCGGCGTACAAATTCGCCTAACTCCCTGTGGAACTGCGGACTCTGAACGCCGAGTTCTCCCATGTCGCCCGCGACAAAAATCTTGGGCAGCTGGTATTCGCTCAGCATATTGACTGCGGCATTCATAGAGTCCGGGTTGGCGTTATAGCTGTCATCGATGACTACGGAACCATCGTCCAATGTCACGACTTCGCCGCGGTGGCTGACGGCTTCAAAGTTTTCCAAACCCTTCTTGATATCGCAGAGATCGCGGCCCATCGCAAAAAGCACGGCGGCCGCATTCACGGCGTTCACAATGTTGTGCTTGCCGGGTACTTTGAGTTCGATATCAATTTGGCCAATCGGCGTCACCAATCTGAATGCTGTCCCTTCGACTTCGCAGGCATAAACATCACTGTCCGGCGTTCCGAACGTCACGACGCGATTGTTGCCGGCCATCTTGCGCCATTCAACCGCAAAGGGATCGGCGGCATTGATGACGGCTACGCCCTGACGCGGAAGCTGAGCAAAGACTTCACCGTTTTCTTTGGCAGTCTCTTCTAAGGAAGCCAGGAACTCCTGATGATCGCGCATCGTGTTGGTCACTGTGCCGATCGTCGGCGCAATCGCCGAGACGAGCGGACGCATTTCGCCAATATGGTTCATGCCGACTTCAAAGCACGCGGCCTGATGTTCGGGACGTAGTTTCCAAAGCATCAGCGAGACGCCAAGCTCATTGTTCAAGTTGCCTTCGGTTCCGACCCAGGCACCTTTCTGGAAGCGTTCTTTGATGATGGATAAAACCATCTGCGTCGTGGTTGTCTTGCCGTTTGAGCCGGCAACCGCGATCACGGGCAGGTCGAACTTCGAGCGCCATTTTTTAGCGGAGTCCAGCAGCGCTTCGCGCGTGTCTTTCACCAAAACCTGAGGAAGGCTCACCGGTACAAAGTGCGTCACGACCGCCGCCGCTGCGCCCGCATCGGAAGCGGCCTGCACGAACTCGTGGCCGTCCCGCTCTCCTTCAATAGCAAAAAACAGCCCGTTGGGTCGGACTGATCTCGAATCAAAACTGACGGAGGAAAATTTAATCCCCGGAGCACCCTTGATCTGGATGTCGGAGCCGAGCATCTCGGCAAATTCCCCGATCGTCATTAACGCTTCATTCATTTTTGTTCCTTAGTTTCCGCAGGGCTTCGCGTGTCTCTTCGACGTCAGAGAAGTGGTGTTTAACACCTTTGACTTCCTGATAATCTTCGTGGCCTTTGCCGGCAACGAGGATGACATCATCGGCAGCGGCATGTTCCGCGGCATATTCAATGGCTTTTCTGCGGTCTTCAATAACCGTGCAGGGTTTGGTTGTCCCTGCTTGAATTTGTTTCAGTATCTCTTTCGCATCTTCGCTTCTCGGGTTATCCGACGTCAAAACGACTTCATCGGCAGCGCACGCGGCCTGTCCCATTAGAGGACGCTTGCCGTGATCTCGGTCTCCGCCCGCGCCGACAACAATCCAAATGCGTCCGCCGCGTGCTTCGGCTAATCCCTCCAAGGCTTTAATCGCTTGGGTCACGGCATCCGGTGTGTGGGAATAATCCACGGCAAAGATTGGGCCGTGATCATCGCGCACGATCTGCATTCGCCCGGCCGGGGGCATGAGTTTTGCGGCTTCTTTAAGTACCGTTTCGATTTCAAAACCGACGGAAATCATTGCGCCCACCGTGCAGAGAAAGTTCTCCACGTTAAAGAGGCCTAAAAAGTGCGCTGCAACCGGGAACGTATTTCCTTTAAAGCGGACTTCAAATTCCAGTCCCTCTCGGGTATGGCGGATGTTCTCGGCAGACAGGTATGCCGGTTGATCTCCTTTGGCAGAGACCGTCAGGATTGCTTTTCCGGCGCCTTCAGCGGTCTTCATAATCTGCTGAGCCGGCTCACCGGACTGATTAATCACCGCGGAGGCAACCGTCGGCCAGCGGAACAGGATCTCCTTAGCCCGGAGATAGTTCTCCATCGTTCCGTGATAGTCCAGGTGGTCTCGCGTGAGGTTCGTAAATACAGCTGTTTTGATTTCGGTTCCGTCAAGGCGCCCCTGTTCCAGGCCGATTGAACTCGCTTCCATCGCAAACGCTTTGCAACCGCGGCTAAGCAGCTCGGCAAACTTTGCCTGAAGCGTGAGCGGATCAGGCGTTGTCATCGACACGCTCGGAAGGACTATGCCGTTCAGCGTGCATCCTAACGTTCCGATGCTTGCACACGGTGTTCCGAGTCGATTCATCAGATCGGCGATCCAGTTGGCGGTCGTGGTTTTGCCGTTGGTGCCTGTCACGGCGATTCCGATCATCTGAGCGGTCGAATTGCCGTAGTAGGCAGCCGCAATCGGACCGAGAGCGCGATAAAGGTTGTCTATTTCGATGACGGGCACCGAGCACGGGCCGATATCGCCTTTTTCAGCAACCACGCAGGAAGCGCCGGCGCCGCAGGCTTTTTCAATAAAAGCCCGGCCGTCGGTGTGCACGCCCTTCACTGCAAAAAACACATCGCCTTTGCGGATTTTCCGACTGTCTAAAAGCAAAGCCGCTCCCGCGGGAGCGAATCGCTTAATCTCGGCGGCAACAGCTACGGCATCAACCATTGGTCTTCCCCTTTATTACGTGATCTTCTTTGGCTGATTTCAAATTTGTCCTTGACGGCGCCCTCGCGCGGGCGCGGTTCGATTCTTTCAATGCATGAGTCTTCGCGGGCTGCGCCTTAGCTTTGGCAGGCTTCTTATCGTTCTTAGTCACCATAAAGTCTTCGGGGCGATCCGGGTTGACCGCCATCAGACGCAGCGTCTTCGAGACCATCTCGGAGAAAAGCGGTGCGGCAGCCGTCGAACCGAAGTGTTTACCGATCATCGGTTCATCGATCATAATGCCCACCACAATCTGGGGATTGTGTGCCGGTGCGTAACCCGCAAAGCCTGCAACGTACTTTCTCACGTACTGGCCGCCTTCGACCTTGTAAGCCGTACCGGTTTTACCGGCAGCGGTGTAGCCTTCAACGCGAGCTCTGAAACCGGTTCCGCCCTTTTCTACTACTTTCGCGAGCATGTCACGCATCTGACCGGCGGTTTTGGCACTGTAGACCCGCTGCGGTTCACGGTAAGCACGATCTTTGTAAATAGAGAGCTCAATCATGTCCCCGTCACGTGCAAACACCGTGTAGGCACGGACTTGCTGAAGCAGAGAAACCGTGACGCCGTGACCGTAGGACATAGTCGCCTGCTCGATCGGACGCCAGTTCTTTGCAGGACGCAGACGGCCGGCCACCGCACCCGGGAAGCCGATCTGCGGCGAGTGGCCGAAACCGAGCTTGTCGTAGTAAGACCACATGACCTGCGGCGTCATCAGGAGCGCCACTTTAGACGTACCGATGTTGCTCGACTGCTGAATGATGCCGGAAACCGTCAGCTCTTTACTGTAGTGAGAGTCCCCGATCGAATGACGGCCGAAAGACATGGAGCGTCCGATCTGGAAGAGCGTATTCGGCGTGACTTTCTTTTCTTCGAGACCAGCGGCAACCGAGAACGGCTTCATCGTCGAACCCGGTTCATATGTGTCCACAATGGCGCGGTTGCGAACGCCGGTGCGCGAAATCTTGCCGCGATTGTTCGGGTCAAAACTCGGGTAGTTCGCAAGCGCGAGAATATCACCGGTCTTCGGGTCGGCAATCACAATGGAGCCGCCTTTAGCTTTCAGATTCTCAACCTGACGACCCAGGGCTTCATAAGCAAGGTTCTGGAGGCGGGAGTCGATCGTCAGCGTAATGTTTTCGCCGTTCATCGGCTCTTTGAGCCAAGCGTCTTCCACGATGCGGCCTAACCGGTCCTTCATCACGCGGCGTGAGCCGGGTTTACCGGCCAAGCGTTTTTCCGCAGCCAGTTCAATGCCTTCAATACCGTTTCCGTCCAAACCGGTCAGACCGACGATCTGAGCAGCCGCTTCGCCGTCCGGGTAGCTGCGCAGGAATTCTCGGGTGGAGTGCAGGCCCGGAATTTTCATATCCAGCACCTTCTCGGCCGTTTCAATCGGAACCTGACGCTTCAAGTAGACGAAGGTACGTTTGGAGTTAAATTTTTTCCTAAGCTCGGAGACCGGGACATCCAGCGTCTTAGCAATTTCTTTGAGCTGAGAAGTCGTAATCTTAACGTCCTGAGGAATAATCCAAAGGGCTTTGGCGGTCACGCTCGTTGCCAGCAGCGTTCCGTTGCGGTCATAAATCTGACCGCGCATCGCAGGCACTTCGATCGTGCGCTGGAAACGCATCGCACCCTGCTTCTGCAGGAATTCCGTATTAAAACCAAGCTGAAGCCAGCCGATGCGGACGCCGAGCGCGGTAAAGCACAAAAGCAGCATGAAATAAACAAACTTGCTTCGGCCAGGCTTGATTTTCAGGCGCAGGAGGTCCTTAACGCTGTCATCGTCACCGCGTTTTTCTTCCGTCGGCATGAAGACGTTGTCCCATGCATCTCTGAGCCACTGCCTGATTCTCATTTTTGAGCTCCGGAAGAGACGGCGTTCTTATCCAAGATAATCACGCGACCGTTCTCAGCAGGGGCCAAGCCGCCTTCTTTCGCGCGGGCTTCGACTTGACGGATTTGCTCCAGGTTGGAGATTTCAAGTTTGAGGCGAGCCCTTTCGTCCATCAAAGAATGATGGATCTGCTGCTCATGTTCAAGCTCGATGAACAGCTTTCGGGCGTTGTGGCGGTTCTCTACGACTTTAAGTCCGCATGCAAAAAGGACCAGCTCCAAGATCACAATCATCCCGACCAGGAAGCGGAACTCGTTCATACCTGCACTCCCTGTTCAGGCCACGGAGCATCCGTCCGGGATGCGCCGCGAAGCACGGAACTTCTGGCGCGAGGATTTTCCTCGCATTCTTTTTCCGAGGGCAGGATGCGTACGGCACGATTAAACAGCGGCTGCGGCAGCTGCGAAGGCAGAAGCGGCAGACGCGGGTCGATACAGGAGGCCGGGTTGGCCGCAGCTTCAAAGAATTTCTTAACGATGCGGTCTTCCAGCGAATGGAAGGAAATGACCGCTAAGACACCGCCCGGAAGCAGCAGAGAGCCGGCAGACTCGAGTGCGCGTTTAAGCTGCTCGAGCTCTTGATTCACATGAATACGGATCGCCTGGAAAATACGTGTTGCCGGATGCTGGGCGCTGTCTTTCTTGTTGCGCGGGAGCGTAGCGGCAATTAAGTCCGCAAGCTGCTTAGTGCGCAGAATCGGTTCTTTGGTACGCACCTTCTCAATGGCCTTAGCGGCCTTCATGGCGAAACGTTCTTCTCCGAGGTCCTTAAATACCTTGGCCATCTCGGCCGCATCGGCGCGGGCAATCCATTCGGCTGCCGTTTCTCCCGCGCTCGTGTCCATGCGCATGTCCAGAGGACCGTCAAAGCGGAAAGAAAATCCGCGTTCCGGATCATCAATCTGCGGACTGGAGACGCCGATATCAAGGAAGATGCCGGTGACTTTGTCGATGCCGATCTTTGCCAATTCCTCTTTCATAGAGGCAAAAGGGGCATGAATAATCTGAAATCTCGGATCTTGGATCTGAGCGGCGGCTTTAACGGCTTCTTCGTCGCGGTCGAACGCGATCAGGCGCCCCTGCGGGGAGAGCTTTTCCAATATCAGGCGCGAGTGCCCTCCACGGCCGAAAGTACCGTCGACATAGACGCCATTCGGATCGGTTACCAGGAGTCGGGGTGACTCTTCAGCAAGTACCGGGCGATGAACCAAGACCTCTGCCTGCACAGAAAACTACCTTATTTTTAAAAATTGAATTGGGCGGCGATATCCGATAGGTTTTCTGTCATTGCTTTAGCTTCGCTTTCCGCAAGCTTCTCAGCGTCCCACAGCTCAAAGTGCGAGCCCAATCCCACAAGAACGATCTCTTTGGAAAGACCGCATGCTTTTCTTAACTCTGCAGGCACCAGCAGTCTGCCACTGGCATCCATATCCACGTCCACAGCAGAGCCCATCACGATTCTTTGAAAGACTCTGGCCGAGTAAGGGAGTGCCATTAATTCGGTTCTCTTGGTTTCCCAGACATTGCGCGGGTACAGCAAAGCACACCCGTCAGGGTGCCGGGTAAAGGTCATTTGGCCGGAGCACAGCTGCGCCAGAGCCTCTCGATAACGAGAAGGCACCGACAGACGCCCTTTGGCATCAAGATTGATGTGCGGAGAGCCTTGGAACACGACTAAAACGAGACAAAAATCTACCTTTTCTAAGTCTCAATTTTAGCCACTTTTTTCCACTTTCCTCCACCAACTCTCACATTGAGCGGAAGTTATTCTTGTTCTTTAGCTTTCGCTCTATTTAATTAGTTGAATATAAAAGAAAAGATAGAAGAGCGAAGTCCGTCTGTAAGCCGGATTCTGTGTGCCGCCAAAGGCAGCATGACAATCATTCATCTAGACTCGGGATCACTCCCGAGTTCGAGCCATCTACCCGCAGCCTCGCCGAGCAGGTTCATTAGCTGCCTATTTGATGTTGCTCCCCGTAGAGATTGCCCGTTTCAACCGAACTGAATCGGCTCGTCTCTGTTGCTCTAGTCCTCGCCTTTCGGCGGAGAGGTGTTACCTCCTACGGTGCTCTGTGGAGTCCGGACTTTCCTCCGAGGTCTTTCTCCCCTGCGATTGTCCGACGAACTTCGCGGTGCAACTTTAATTAGATTCCTTCGATTCCGCAAGTTTCACGAACTTCCTAAAAAGCCTCGTTACACAAAACAGGCATCAAAATTGCGTTAATTGAGCTCGTTCTAATGACCAAATCAAATAAAAGCGAGCTGTTTTTCTGTAAAATTTTTCAGCTTTGCACTCCATTGAAAAAGTCGTGAAAAATAAGATCATTAGAACTATTTTCGGGGCTGGAATTATTGCGATCGCCTCATCTGCTTCTGCTGAAGACTCCGGTCGTTCGGTTTGGGAAGCAATTGTCGATACCCTCCCCGCCGGTGTTGTTTCCGAAGAAAACTCTTCAGGAAGCTACCTTTCCGACACTTGGGTCGGAATGAAAACTATTATTTCCGAAGGTTCCTCCGGATTGCTCCTTCCCGCCTACACGATTCATCCGGGATATGCATACAAGACAGAGAAACGCCACAACGAAAACGGTTATACGTGGGGCGGCGGTATTTCGCGCAACTTTATCGACAGCCGCGGAAACCGCAGAATCATGTACGCTATGGCCTTCTCCGATTCCCACAACAACTTTGAACCGTTCATGGGCTACGGCTGGTTGTCCCGCTGGAGACTCGGCAGCACACCTTTCTATGCGGAAGCCGGCTACACCATCGGTCTGACCGCCCGCGGCGACTACAAATGGATTCCTTTCCCGGCGCCGCTGCCTTTGGTCGGTGTCGGCACGGACAACTTCAGCATCTACGGAACCTATGTTCCGTTCTCCGACATCTTTTTCTTCTTCGCCAACATGACGTTTGACGATCGCAAGACTCGTCATATGCCGGACACGCCGAAGTCGCTCTTCTCTAATAAGGTACTGATCTACGCCGGCGGCGGCTGGCAGAAGACAACGCTGAAGGGCACGCCCAAACCGTCTTCTATTTCTTCCGACGGGGCTTACTCAGCCGGTCTGCGTTACTTTGTCACTCCGGAATGGGCCTTAGATTTCTCCGTTAACCGGTCCGGTACACACGGCATTCATGCTAACGGCAGCAAAGTCGGAAGCTACAAGCTCACGAGCTACAGTCTTGCTGTTCAGTATCACTTCAGAGCGGCCGAGCGCGTCAAACTTTATGCCGGTGTCGGTGCAGGCTACTTCAGAAGCGACCAGCAGGACTTCAAGGAAGGCTGGGGTGCGAAGAAAGACATCTTCACTCCGGTTATTCAGGCCGGCGGCACTGTTGCGATCACGCGCAACCTTCACGTAACCGGCGGTATGGACTTAGGCTTCCCGCGTTACAAAGCGCACAGTCCGACGGACGACAGCTTCTCGATGCGCCCGTCTCCTGTGACTTTCAAACTAGCGCTCGGTCTGGCCTTCTAATAATCAAGCCGTTATACAAACTGCCGCAATCCTTTGGAGCGCGGCAGTTTTAATTTAGAGGTGCGATAGCCGCCATCTTCATAAGGGACCAACGTTCGCCCACCGGGTTGTATAGACGCACAATAGGCACTTAGTTACCCGATTTGTACTCGGTTTCCCGTATAGGTGAGTAAAAAGCCTGTATAAGGTTAGGTTCACTTATAAGGAGAACCTATGAACTTCGGAAAAATTGCTTGGATTTCTGTCCTAACAGCTTGGGTTTTAGCAACGCTTTACGGTGCGCTGCTCGTCACATCTGCCGGCAATGCGGAATCTCAGGATTTCGGCCAGCTCTTGACATCCTTCGTCAAGAAAATTTCCACTGCGGAAAACTAATCATCGTCTAGGAAACCAAGAAATCGCTGCATCTTGAAGTTTCGCTGAGGATGCAGGCGTTGCAACAAAAGTCTGCGGTTTCAAGTACTCCTTACTTTCGGCGAAAAAAATCTGTGTTCTGCTGCATCAGCCTTTTAAAAAGGACTGAGGCCAGCCTTTGCTGCGGAGATCCCCTCGTAGACCCTCCGCTTTTCTTTTGTATTTCCCAGCACGACTTCTCGAAATTCGCTGATATATCCTCCGAAGTGTTCTCGAATTTACATTTCTTGATATTCGAAAACTTATCTTTCGGCCTCAAGCTCTGCGAGTAACCTTCTGTATAGATTTTCCGCTTCCCTGCCCATTCGACTGAAGTACAGTTCTGCGTGTCGCAGCTGAATTAATCTATCCTTTAGGTTTTTCCTTTAGCATGAGCGGATTAACCTATCCCGCTTGAAATTACTATTTAATTCATTTCTAGGAGTTCTTTTCATGGATCAGAATGAAGTACTTTTTGACAGAGCCCAGAAGTCCATTCCCGGCGGCGTTAACTCCCCGGTTCGTGCCTTCCGTTCTGTCGGCGGCGCTCCCCGCTTTATAAAAAAAGCATTAGGGCCGCATATGTACGACGTCGAAGGCAAGCAGTACATCGACTACATCGGGTCTTGGGGTCCTATGATTCTCGGTCACAACAATCCCCACGTCATTGAGGCTGTTAAAGAAGCTGTCGACAACGGCTTGAGTTTCGGTGCTCCGACCGTCGGTGAAATTGACATTGCCGAAGAAATTAAGCGTCTCATTCCTTCCGTTGAAGAAGTCCGTCTCGTCTCCTCCGGCACCGAAGCCGGCATGAGCGCTATCCGTTTGGCCCGCGGCTATACCGGCCGCAATAAGATTGTGAAGTTCGAAGGCTGCTATCACGGCCACAGCGACTCCCTGTTGGTTAAAGGCGGCTCCGGCTTGCTGACGTTCGGTACCCCGAGCTCTGCCGGTGTTCCCACTGCTGTCACCAACGACACAATCGTTTTGGAATACAACAATCCCAAACAGCTCAAAGAACTCTTTGACAAAGAAGGCGACGAAATCGCCTGCGTGATCGTTGAAGCAGTTGCCGGGAATATGAACATGGTTCCCGCCACTCAGGAATTCCTCGAAACTATGAGAGAAGAAACCGCTAAACACGGTACCGTCCTCATCGTCGACGAAGTCATGACCGGATTCCGTGTTGCTCTCGGCGGCGCCCAGTCTCTGTATCACATCGATCCGGACATTACGATGTTCGGTAAAGTGATCGGCGGCGGCATGCCGGTTGCAGCTTTCGGCGGCAAACGCGACATCATGAACAGCGTTGCTCCTTTGGGCCCCGTCTATCAGGCAGGTACCCTCTCCGGCAACCCGGTCGCCGTTACCTGCGGCCTGGCTACGCTTCATGAAATTCAGCAGCCTGGTTTCTACAAGCGCCTTTCCGAACAGACCGCTAAACTCGTCAAGGGCTTAGGCGCAATGGCTAAGAAACACGGTGTCGCCTTCTCAGCTCAAAGCATCGGCGGCATGTTCGGTATCTACTTCCGCGGCAAGTGCCCGACTTCTTTCAAGGAAGTCATGGAATGCGACGCCGATCGCTTCAAGACTTTCTTCCATGCCATGCTGGATAACGGTGTTTATTTGGCACCGAGCATCTACGAAGCCGGTTTCGTCTCTATTACTCACGACGATTCCGTCATCGCTCGTACGCTCGAAGCTGCTGACGAGGCCTTTGCCAAAGTCAAACGCGTACATGGTTAATTTGTTTGTTTAGACACTTTGTTGTTATGAGATTTGCTTGGCTTTTGCGCTTCCTTTTGCTTTTCTTTGCCGTCTTTGCTTTAAACGCACAGGCTCTTCCCTGGAAGAAAACCGAAGCGGTCAAAGCCGAGCTTATCTCTCAAACGACTTCGGTCCAACCGGGAAGCTCCATCCGTTTAGGCGTGCTGCTGACCCAAGAGCCGGGCTGGCACACATATTGGAAAACGCCCGGTGACACCGGACTTCCGACCACCATCGACTGGTCTCTGCCCGAAGGCTGGAAGGCGGGATCCATTCAATGGCCTACGCCGAAACTTTATGTCGTCGGCGATCTCACCAATTTCGGATACGAAGACTCGATTCTTCTTCCTGTCTCAATTTCCGTTCCGGCATCTGCCAAGGAAGGGGGGTACGTCGCTAAAGCGAACATCTCCTGGCTGATGTGCGCGGAACAATGCATTCCGGGAAGTGCTTCGTTTGACGTTCCCGTTAAAGTCTCGAACGCCGAGCCGGCCGCTTCTCCGAACGCCGGGCTCTTCCAAACCAATGACGGTTTAACGCCTACTCCCTTAAAAACGGTTTCCGCTCAGATTGATCCGTCCAATCGCGCCCTTTCCGTCACTTTCAAAACCTCTGAACCTTTCAATCATTTTTATGTATTCACCGAAGGGGAAGGAGCTGTTGATTACAAAGCGCCTCAGTCGGTTTCTAAAAACGGGGACGAAGTCACCGTCCGACTTCAGGGCACGGAAGAACTGAAAGCAGGTGACACGTTATCCGGCGTCTTTTCCGCTGACGGCGGACCCGCTCAAGGCGGCTGGTCCGGCAGTTTTTCTCATGTTTTAGTAAATGGAACCGTGACACCACCGTCGGCATCCTCCGATAACACGGACGTCAACTTAACCGTCTGGCTCGCCGCCGGTATGTCTTTCCTCGGCGGTTTGATCCTGAATTTAATGCCCTGCGTCTTTCCCGTTTTGTCTCTGAAAATGCTCAGCCTTGTTGAGCACCGCGGAGACGGAAAACTCGCACTGCATGGTCTTTCCTTTACCGTCGGCGTCCTCATTTCCATGACGTTGTTAGCCGGCGCCTTGATCGCCGTAAAAGCGGCCGGAGCTTCCGTCGGCTGGGGCTTCCAGCTGCAGTCGCCTTGGTTCGTAGCCTTGCTGGCGCTTCTTTTTGTCACGATCACCTTGAACTTGGCCGGCGCCTTTGAATTTTCCGGCGTAAGAATTTCTTCTACAGGTCAGACTTCCGGTGCCTCCCTGGGCGGCAGTTTTGCAACCGGCATCTTGGCCGTCGTCGTTGCCTCCCCGTGCACGGCCCCGTTCATGGGAGCTGCCTTAGGCTACGCGCTCTCTTCCTCTGCACTGGAGTCTTTTGTTGTCTTCCTCTGCCTTGGGCTGGGCATGAGCCTTCCCTGGCTCCTGCTGGCGCTGTTCCCGTGCCTTACTGCCTGGCTGCCCCGCCCGGGACGCTGGATGAGCATATTCAGAACGGTTATGGCCGTTCCGATGGCGCTCACTGTGCTTTGGCTCTTCTGGGTTCTTTGGCAGCAGGTGTCGATCTCAGCACTCGGAGTCTATCTCTTAGCCGCCGCACTTTTAGCTATAGCTTTAGTTTTGTACGGGCGCCTGCAGTTCGGTAAAGCAACATCAAAAGGCCTCATGGCTTTTGCCTTTATCCTCGGCGCCGGTGCATATGCAGTCGCCGCTTCTCCGCTACTTGAGCGCGCCCCTGCTGAAGTGAGCGCGGCCGATGCCTGGTCTCCTGCGGCTTTACAAGCTGCGCTCGATGAGGGACGCCCAGTCTTTGTCGACTTCACCGCCTCTTGGTGCGTCACCTGCCAGGCCAACAAGCTGGCCGTACTTGATCGAGAAAACGTGCAGAGGGCCTTTAAGGAGCACAACGTCAAGTTCCTCATCGCCGACTGGACGAATCGAAACGCCGAAATTTCTAAAACTTTGGAATCCTTCGGCAGAACCGGCGTCCCGCTTTATCTCCTTTACGCCCCGGACGGCACTGCAAAAATCCTCCCCGAGCTGCTCACACAGGACATCGTGGTCGACGCACTCAAAGCGCTTCCGAAAGGCGCGCCAAAGTAGGCATGAATCCTCACCATATTGAGTAAGAATCAAAGAGTTAAGGTCAATACTAAGGGTTTTTACGGAGTATAGTTTCTCTAACTTTTGAATTGGAGAAATAACATGATTCTTAGAAAATTAACCCTTGCTCTCAGTGCGGTCGCACTGAGCTTTTCTGTAACCACATTCGCTCAGCAAGCTGCACCTCAGCCCGAACAACAGACTCCGACCAATCCTGCCGGTGAAGTCATCGGCAAGTTAGCAACCATGGGCCATATGCAGTTCGGTGACTTCCCCGTCACACAGACCGAACTCGACAGAGCTTCTGAATTCGTTCAGGCTCGTGCCGCTCAGACCGGCAAGACTATTACTCGTGACCAGTCTCTCGTTGCTTTAGGCTACATCGCCGGCCAGCTCGGCGTTTTCATGCAGCTCCAGGGCAACGGCCAACAGCAGGCTCCCGATGATGACTTAGGCCCGACACCGCAGGCTGTTCCTGCTCCTCAGCCGGCTCCCCAGGCAGCTCCTGCCGCTCCTCAGCCCGCACCTCAGGCCAACAACCAGCTTCCTCCGGGAGCAGTTCAGGCTCAGCCGATCGAAATCATTCCTAACGGCATGATGATGGGCAACGGTCAAATGATGGGGAATGCCCCGATGATGATTTACGCTCCTGAAGTCGGCGCTACCGGCCAGGCTCCTGCTGCAGCTCCTGCACAGGCCCAAGCTCCTGCCCAGGCACCTGCCCAGGCACCTGCTCAGGCTCCAGCTCCCCAGTCTGCACAGCAGTAATTCATATCGGGCTTCCTGAAAGCCTATAGTGATAAGCCTCCGTTCGCCGCGGAGGCTTTATTTTTGGGAAAAGAAAATATGTCAGATATGGAAATGGATCCGCTGGCCAACCGCTCGTCTTCAGGCTTGGATTACAGCACTCTTCTGGAAAAACTCCTGCAGCAAAACGGCTACACCTCCGATAACAGCAAGCACGGCTTAAAGAGTGCGCTTAAAGACTATGAAGCAGTGTTTCACAGCGGTGCACCTAAGTGGCTCGACCTCGTCTGGCCCTCGATCGGCGTAAGCCTCCTTCATCTTGCTTTATCGTTTAAACAGCCCCTGCCGGAAAATGTCGATCTTCCGCAGGAAGCATTAAAAAACGGCCTTCGCTAAGTTAGTTCGCGAAGGCCGCAAGAGGTAAAGAATTCTGTTTCTTACTTATTTTTTCCAGCCGTAGAAATCTGTAAGGACGTCCCAAGCCAATTTCTGAAGGAACTTGGCATCTTCAGGCTTCAGCGGTTTTTCGCATTCGCCTAAGTAAGTCATGCCTTCGGGACTCTTCTGGAAAAGAAGCCCGTAAAGCATTGCTCCGTACAGATAAGAGCCTGCTGCTGTCGGATGGCTTTTATCCTTCTGATGCATCAGAAGATCCGGGCGCTGCTTCAGGCTTTCTGCAAAGGCCAAGCCGACCGGCAAAACAATCGCATCATTTTCATTGGCAGCCGTAATAATGGCGTCTGCCAGTTTCTTCGTATCTTCAGGCTTGTTTTGACGAGCCCAAGTATCAACAACAATCGGTTCGGCACCCTTTGCCTTGATGGTGGCAACGTGCTGATTCAAAAACTTCTTGAATGTCGGAATGCTCTTTTCTGCAATCGGTTCCGTCGACATACCCTGCAGAATGACAACATCAAACATCGGATTGATCAGATTGCCCTTCTCATCTTTCTTGGCATAAGGATCCATTTCATGCGGACCCATGTACTGTTCGACATCATGATAGGAGAGACGGCCGGAGCTGATCGTAATGATGCGGGCTTTCCAATCCTGTTTGTTTTCTCGTGTCAAGCCTCTCAAATAGCTGTGAACACCGCAGTTATAGAAGCTGTAAGAGTTGCCGACGATCAGGCCGGTTTTCGGTGAATGATTTTTGATATCGGTCACTTTCGGAGCAACCGAAGTTTCCAAAGCAAAGGCAGAAGAACACAACAGCGCTGCTGTTAAAGCGGGGATGAGGATTTTTTTCATTTGATTCTCCGACGGGCCCGCAAGGGGCCCGTATGTTCATGAGAGTTAGCCTAAGAAGACAACGTTGGCGATGAGGACGGTGATCATACCGGCGATCATCGGAATCCAAGTACGGCGGACGATAGCCATCGGAGAGACACCGGCTGCACCGGCAACCGCGATGATGACACCGGCGACAGGAGACATAGCGCGGAGCATGCCGGAAGCAAACTGCATCGGAGTAACGAAGGCGGCTGCAGTACCACCGAGACCGTTGGCAACTTCAGGAGCCAGAGCTGCGAAGCTGGAGAAGGCACCGACACCGGAGCCGGTCAGGAAGGTAACGATACCGACAACACCTGTAAGAACAGCGGTCATACCGTTGAGGCCTAAGCCCATGCCCTGAGCGTGTGTAATCAGTGCGGAGATCAAACCTGTAACTTTCAGGCCGGTGGCAAAGAATTCAGCGCAGATAATCAGAGCAACGATGGAGGAGAACATACCGCCCATGGCTTTGAAGATGAAAGCACCGTCGGCAAGAACCGGCTTAAAGTCACGACGTCTGATGAGTTCAACGATGATTGTGAAGACCCAAACGAGAAGCAGAGCGCTAATGGTGTTGAGCTTGACGGCAGAGTAGACGAGCTTACTGAAGACGATCATTAAAGCGATCGGCAGGACCGGGAGAATGGCGTACCAGCCAGGAACATTGCGAAGGTCGTCTTTCTTAGTCAGAATGGCGTCCGAATAAACGTCGTCGTTCTTCTTGTCATAGTACTTCTGAACGAAGTAGTGGCAGATTGCGACAACGATCAATGTCGGAATGGCAACCGGCAGCTGGCACTGAACGAAGTAGATAATCGGTTCTAAGCCGGCTGTCTGAGCGGCAAGGTTAGCAGTACCGGAGGCCGGCCCTAACGTCATACCGGCAGATGTACCAATAACAGCGGCAGAAGCAGCGGCGGAACATCCGACAGCGCGAAGAATCGGGAAGAGAGCAACCAACAGCAGCATAGCCAAACCTGCGGCACTCGGGATCACAGTAACCAGAGCCTGACCGATGAGGTAACCCATTACCAGAACGAGATACGGAGAGGACAAAGCGTCCAGAGGTTTAACGCAGACACGAACAAGAGCGTGTGCAGCGCCGATTCTGTCCATATAGGCAGCGTAACCGCCGGCGACCATAATCAGAAGACCGATGCCGGAAGTCTGTTTAGTTGCGATAGAGCGAAGCAGTTCAAAAATATCAAACCATACGAAGCCGGAAGGTTTAACGCCTTTCGGCAGGAAGCCGTGAACACCGCAGATCACGGCAAAGCTGATCATGGCCAAGCCGGCAAACAGCAGGACCATCGAAGTAGACAATCTTTTAATGATCGCCCAGCCCGCCAGGATAGTGACGACCAGGGCAAACCAAGGCAGAAGTACTGTCATGATTATTCTCCTAAGGTTTCAAATTCTTTATTTAATTTATCGAGGGAAGATTGGATAAAGGCTTTCTTGTCGGCCACCCATTGTTCGTTGAGATGGTTTTCGGCGGTCTGCTCTTTGAGCATGCGTTCGAGCTCGGCGGGCTGAGGTCCGCCTAAAGTCTTACGGTTGTGAACGATGGAAACCGGATTTAAGGCTTCTCGGAATTCTTCTTCACTCATCGGGAATTTCGGATCGCCTTCCGGGAATTCTTTTTCGATGACTTCCTTGTAAATTTCCTGCATCTTGGCGTACGGGAAGTCGAGCGGAAGAATGTTGTTGGCGCGAGCATAGGAAACAATGTGGCTGGCTGCGTGGTGGCCGATACGGAACGGGACGCCGTATTCCTTCATCAGACGGTCGGCAACTTCCTGGCTGGCCGTCCAGTCGCTGTTAAGTTCTTCTAATGCACGATCTTTGTTGATCACGAGTGCTTTGAGAACTCGGTTAAACATGGTAAGAACTTTAACCGCATGAAGAGCCAAAGCACCATTGAGTGTCTGATTCTTCGGGTCAATCATGCCGCTCTGGAGATTGTGAGCGCGGAAGAACTCGGCCTGAGCTTCGCCGATCACGGAAGAAGATTCCGTTCTGCAGTTATTCACTAAGCCGGGATTGCGTTTCTGCGGCATTGCGGAAGAAACGTAGGTGTTGTCGCCGCCTTCCTGCAGAAGAATCCAGGGACGAGCCTGAGCGTACTGAACCATCAGGTCTTCCAAGAACACATTGATATGCAGACAAATGCCGGTGAGAATTGAAGCGAACTCGACGGGCAGATCGCTCTGACCGATCTGTGTGGCGTCGTAAGCGTTTTCTGCGACAGCTTCAAAGCCTAAACGTTTGCACATGGCTTCGCGGTCCAGCGGCCAGCAGGTACCGTTCAGGACGGTGCTTCCCATCGGGCAGCGGTCAAGACGGACGTAGAACTGACGAAGCTTCTGCGCATCGCGGCTGAAGCCGGCTAAGAATGCAAGAAGGTAATGCGCCAAGCTGTTGGGCTGAGCAGCAACACCGTTGGTGTAGTTGGGGACAACCGTTTCACGGTTTTTGTCCGCCAGGTCGGTCATGGTTTCCAGCACGGCATTCAATGCGTCACCGACTTCGAGAACATGGTCGCGAAGAATGGCAGAACGATAAGTTGCGTGCATATCCTGGCTGGAACGGCCGGCGTGCATCAGCGTGATCACGGGATCTGCTTTTTTGAGCATTAACGGTTCAAACGTGATGTAGGTCTTAGCTCTCTTGGTCGGATCAGCGTCTCCGTCGGCTAAAACTTCACGAAGTGCCTTGGCCGCTTCTTCGGCGATCGGCATCGGCAAAAGACCTTGACGAGAGTTGATCACGAGCGTGGCTTTATTGATTTCGCCCAACCAGAAGAACTCGTCTCTGACTGTCATCTGTTTTTCTCCTATGTTTTGAGGTTGTTTTTTATTATTTTGATGAGCCGGCCTCAAAACTGACAGGCGAAATCGGAAACGCTACTTTGCGTTTTACGCAAAGTACTTGCGTATTTGTCGCTTTTGTTAGAAAGTATGTACAGATCCTCGATTCCCTTTTTTCGCATCATGTCAAAACTAGACGACCTCAGTGCCTGGCGCCTTTTTTGCAGCTTGTGCAATACCCGAAACTTCTCTGATACCGCCGGAGAGTTTGATGTAGAAGTCTCAACCGTCTCTCGCGCGCTGACCTCCTTAGAAAATGCTTTGGGGCAGACGCTCATACTCCGTGTGACAAGACCCCTGCAGCTCACGGAGTCCGGCCAGATCGCTTATGAGCATGCTTCGAATATTCTTTTGCAGCACGAGGAGATGGTCAAAGAGCTGACACAGAGCTCGGCCGGCATGGCAGGAAAAATTCGCCTCTCTTTGGCGCCCGGCTCCGTTGCGGTCTACATCCCGATGCTAATGGAATTCAACTCTCAGTACCCTGAGATCGTCTTTGACATTGTCGGCGGCGGAAACGTCCAGGACATCCTTCAGTACAAGGCCGACATCTCAGTAGCTAGCTTTAAATCCAAGGATCCGCGGATTGTGTCTTACTCAAGAGGACGCAACGTCTATGTGCCCGTAGCTTCGCGCCGCTACATCGAAGAGCATGGAATGCCTCTGCATCCCAAGGATTTAGCCGCACACACAGTTTTGGTTTATGACGGTTCAGTGCGTTCCGCCACGCGTTACTTAGAAAACGGTGATAAACGCGAAGAAGTGAAATGGAAACAAGTACTCAGAGTTTCCAACATTCTAGCGATTAAAAAGTCTGTCATTGACGGGCTGGGCATCTCGGTGGATTTGCCGCTTTTTCACTGCGCACAGGAAATTGCCTCGGGCATTCTGGTCCCGATTCTTCCCGGCTGGGTCCATCCGCCGGTGGAGTGCTTTGTGTGCACTTCAAAAACAAATTGGCGCATCCGCCGCCACCGCGTATTTCTGCAGTGGTTCCAAACGCGCCTGGTTCAATTTTTCAAAAGCAAAGAAGACATGGTGGCGCCTTTCTGGGACATCCCGCAACGCACCATCGTCAACGAAATTTAGAGTCCTCGGGCTGCATTGATCGCATCGCGAGTCTGCATCGCGACCGCTCTGGCTTTTTCTTTGAAGTCTTCGCCGGAGGATGCATAAAGAATAGCTCGGCTGGAATTGATCACCATGCCGGTCTTCTGCGCGTTCATACCGCTCTGCACACAGGCATTGATGTCTCCGCCCTGAGCTCCGATGCCGGGAACGAGGAAGTTTAATTCCGGCGTTAAGGCACGAACACTCGCGAGTTCTTTCGGATAAGTGCCTCCGATCACAAGGCCGAGCTGACCGGTGGTATTCCACTGCTCTACTTTTTTCGCAACTGCGTGATAAAGCGGCTGGCCTCCGCAGTCGAGCATCTGGAAGTCGTCGCCGCCTTTGTTGCTGGTGCGGCAAAGGATGAAGGCACCTTTGTCCGGATACTCAAGGTAAGGCTCGACGGAATCAAAGCCCATGTAAGGAGAAAGCGTGACGCAGTCAGCTCCGAAACGTTCGAAGGCCTCCTTAGCATAATGCTTGGCAGTGGAGCCGATGTCGCCGCGCTTAGCATCAAGAATCACGGGAACTTCCGGATATTCGCCGTGAATGCGGGCAATCAGTTCTTTGAGCTGATCTTCCGCGCCGGAAGAAGCAAAGTAAGCAATCTGCGGTTTAAAGGCACAGACCAAATCTCCGGTCGATTTAACGATGTCCCAGCAGAAGTCCAGGATGGCATGCTTGTTGCTTTCAAACTGCTTCGGGAAACGTTTGGGATCGGGGTCTAAACCGACGCAAAGTAATGACTGATTGACATCCCAGCAGTGCTGAAGCATATCGGTGAATTTCATAGCTTTCCTCCAAACGTTCGAATTGTGTTTGAGCACGGATTTTAGCAATCCGGCTGCTGAAAATAATGAAAACGTCCGTCGCTTGTTTAGCAGGCGGACGTTTTTCAATAACTCACACGAACTTAGAAGTGTTCCTACACCAGCGGAGTTCCGGTACCTTCCGTCTTAGCAGGTCTCTTGAGAAACAGATAGAGTACGAGCGGTAAGCAGATAAAGCCGGACATTCCGATGATGAACTTATAAGAGAAGTACGCAGTCATTGCGCCGCCGACAATCGGTCCCATCACGGCACCCAACTGCTGGGCTAGATAAGACAGTCCAAAGACACGTCCTTTGTCGTTGGCATTCGTGGAAACTGTCAGCACCGCGTTAATGGCCGGGAAAATGCCGGCAAAGGCTAAGCCGCCGACAAAGCGCCAAATCGTAAACCACTCAAGCGAGTTCGGAAACACCTGCACAATCCCGAACAGTCCGGCGCCGAGCAAAGACAAATAAAGTACGGGTCGATAGCCCCAGTTCTGACCTAAAATGCCCCAGCCCGGAGAGGCTAAGACGCCCGAAATACCCGTCACTGAAAACACAATGCCGGAAATCAAGACGATTCGCTCCATCGAACCCTGCAGCTCGGCCACGTAAAGCGGCATGATCGGCTGCTGCATTAAAATGGTCAGCTGCACCACGCCGGCGCAAATCAGCATGCGCTTAACTGCCGGAATCTTGCATAAAGAGAAGTCCCAAATCTTGACGGGTTTGGCATTCGGATCGGGCTTCCTCGGTTCCTCTTTAACAAAAAAGAGCAAAGCTAACGTGATCAGGAACAAAGCGGCGGCCGCGATAAAGAACGCCATACGCATACCGAATTGATCCGCCAGCAGGCCACCGAACAACGGCCCGAGCACGCCGCCCGCTGTCATACCGCCCTGCATAACGCCCAAGCAGAAACCGAGTTTGAGTTTCGGAGATTCTACAGAGATGATCGCAAGCAGCGCAGGCCACAGACCCGCGGATAAGCCTTGAATAAATCGAACGCCGAGCAGCTCCCAAGGATTCGTGACCAAGCCGCCTAAGAAGTAAGTGATCGCCAAGCAAAATCCGGCGCGCAGCGCCATAAGCTTGCGGCTCTTTTTATCAGCAAGCGCGCCCCAGATCGGTGCCATGATGCCGCTGACAAGGAATGTGATAGCGAAAATCGCACCCGACCACATATCCACGTCGGCTTTCACGACACCCAAATCCTGAATGAGATACATGGGCAGGAAGGGAATGAGCATCGTATAGCTCATGGACATTAAAACGGCGCATGTGGTCAGAAGACCGAGTATGAACTTCCATCGCATATCTACACTTCCTGTCCTTCTTATTCGTCTTCCTTTCGATTGTATGCCAAATATCTTTCATCAGAGAATGCGGTTAACCGCTAAAAAGCAGCCCCGTACGCCTCAATCTGCTTCCTCGAAACAATGACTTTCGCTTCTCGCGCATACGAAAAAACACCCGTCGGTGCGAGACCTCCGGGTGTTTAATTAACTTAACTCAGCGGATGATTACATCATGCCGGGCATTCCGCCCATTCCGCCGCCCATGCCCATCGGGGGCATTGCAGGTTTGTCTTCAGGCATGTCGGCAATCATGCATTCTGTTGTCAGGATCAAGCTGGCAACGGAGGCTGCATTCTGCAGAGCGGTGCGGGTAACCTTAGTCGGATCCAGAACACCCATCTCGATCATGTCGCCGTATTCACCGGTCTGAGCGTTGAAGCCGAAGTTGCCCTTACCGTTTGCGACACGGTCAACAACCACGCTGGGTTCGTCACCGGCGTTGCGGACGATCTGACGCATCGGTTCTTCCATAGCGCGGAGAACGATCTTGATACCGGCGTCCTGTTCGGGGTTGTCGCCCTTGATTTCCTTGATGGCCTGTTTTGCACGGATTAGAGCAACGCCGCCGCCGGCAACAACGCCTTCTTCAACAGCAGCACGTGTGGCATGCAGAGCATCTTCAACACGGGCTTTCTTTTCTTTCATTTCAACTTCAGTAGCAGCACCGACCTTGATCAGAGCAACACCGCCTGCCAGTTTGGCAACGCGTTCCTGAAGTTTTTCACGATCGTAGTCGCTGGAAGTTTCTTCCATCTGAGCACGGATCTGTTTAACACGAGCTTCGATCTGGTCTTCCTTGCCGGCGCCGTCAATGATCGTGGTGCTTTCCTTGTTGACTTCAACCTTCTTAGCAGAACCGAGTTCGGCAAGTGTGGCCTTTTCAAGGGTCAGACCGACGTCGCTGGAGATAACGGTACCGCCCGTCAGGATAGCGATATCTTCGAGCATGGCCTTACGGCGATCGCCGAAGCCCGGAGCCTTAACGGCAACAGTCTTCAGAACACCGCGGATGCTGTTGACAACCAATGTGGCCAGAGCTTCGCCTTCGATGTCTTCTGCAATGATGAGCAGAGGACGGCCGGACTTAGCAACCTGTTCAAGGATCGGGAGAAGATCGCGAATGTTGCTGATCTTTTTTTCAACCAAGAGGAGGTAGGGGTTCTCAAGGAGAGCTACCTGCTTGTCAGGGTTGTTGATGAAGTACGGAGAGAGGTAGCCGCGGTCAAACTGCATACCTTCAACAACTTCGAGTTCGTTGTGCAGGCTCTTGCCGTCTTCAACGGTGATAACGCCTTCCTTGCCGACTTTTTCCATGGCTTCGGCAATGATGTCGCCAATTTCATGATCGGAGTTAGCAGAAATAGCGCCAACCTGAGCAACTTCCTTGCTGGTAGTTGTCGGCTTGCTGAGGGAGTGGAGCTGTTCGATGGCAGCGGCAACAGCTTTGTCGATACCGCGCTTCAGATCCATCGGGCTCATACCGGCGGCAACATACTTCATGCCTTCGTCAACGATAGCCTGAGCCAAAACGGTAGCTGTCGTTGTACCGTCACCGGCGTTGTCGCTGGTCTTGGAAGCAACTTCTTTAACCATCTGAGCGCCCATGTTTTCAAACTTGTCTTTCAGTTCAACTTCTTTTGCAACAGAAACACCGTCTTTGGTGATTGTCGGACCGCCGAAAGCGCGTTCGAGAACAACGTTGCGGCCTTTCGGTCCGAGAGTTACCTTAACGGCATCGGCAAGAACGTTAACGCCGTTGACCATACGGGAACGAGCGTCATTGCCGAACAAAACCTGTTTTGCTGTCATTTACTTAATCTCCTATTTCTAAATTCTGTACTAGGCCGTCTTATTCGAGGACACCCATAATGTCTTCTTCACGCATTACGAGGTATTCGTCCCCGTCGACCTTAACGTTCTGGCCGGAATACTTGCCGAACAGAATGCGGTCGCCTACCTTAACATCCATAGGGATGAGCTTGCCTGCTTCGTCACGCTTGCCTGGACCGACAGCGAGGACAACACCCTGATCAGGTTTTTCACCGGCTGCTTCAGGGATATAAATACCGCTGGCTGTACGTGTTTCGGCGTCAACGCGTTTAACAATAACGCGGTCGTGCAAAGGACGAATCTTCATCTTTAAAACTCCTATTTGTGTTTATCAAAGCGCTAGGCTTTACCAATATTTCCTTATATGAGGCTATGCAGTCTTTTTTCAAGGCCGTTCTCAGATAGGTGTTTATACTAACAAACTCTGTAAACAAATGTGTTTCAAATGCGACGTTTTGTTAACAACATGTAATGTCGCGTAAAAATGGCACTTTTGCTCGAGTGTGTTTTGTGAGGATTGAAGTGGTTAAATTTAGCGTCGTCGCCCTGTCTTTTTTCATTTTTTTCTCCCCTGCCGGTCAGGCAGCCTCCAAAAAATCAGCACCCTCCCTTCCGGCGCCGATCCAAAAAGCGCTTAACTCCTGCAAAGTTCCTAAAGGCGATTTTTCGCTGTCTGTCATTCCGCTCTCCGACAAAGGCACTATGCTAAAGTTCAACAGCACTGCGCCTCGCGTACCGGCCTCGAGCGCCAAAGTCATTACTTCAGCCGCGGCGCTGCAGCTTTTGGGACCGGCCAAGGTTTGGACGACGCGTTTTATCTCAGCAGAAGAGCCGGATAGAAACGGCGTGCTCAGCGGAGATCTCTATTTAGTCGGGCACGGTGCGCCTTCCATGACCATTGAGCGCTTTTGGCTTTTGGTCGACAACCTTCGTGCTCGCGGTGTGAAAGAAATCAAGGGAAACATCATTGCGGATCGTTCTCACTTCGATGTAGCACCGCATGATCCCTTCGCTTTTGACGGAGAAGGCAACCGTCCCTACAACTTGGGACCGGATGCTCTGATGGTGAACTCCCGCTCTTTCTTCATCAAAATCCGCCCTGATAAAGAGGCCGGCGTCGCCTACCTTTATCCCGAACCCAGAATCGCAGGCGTGAAGCTCCCTGAAAGCATTCCTCTTAGCAAAGAAGGCTGCGGTGCATGGAGAAAACAAATCAATCCTGATTTCTCCAACCCGCTTAAACCTGCGTTCAAAGGAAAGTTCCCGCTGAAATGCGGTCCGAAGGACTACTTCTACACCAGCCTCTCCGCCGACCAGTATCTTCAGGTCGTCTTTGCCGATATGTGGAAAAAAGCCGGAGGCACCTGGAAGGGCAAAGTTGTTCAGGGCAAACTCCCTGAAGACTCTGACGACTACAAAGTGCTTGCTTCTTCCTACTCCGAGCCTTTGACAAAACTTGTCTACAACATGAATAAGTACAGCGACAACATCATCGCTCGTCAGCTCTTCCTCGCTTTAGCTAACACTCAGAAAGACGAACCCAAAAACTTAGAAGGAGCCCGTGCCGCCGTCTATGAATGGGCCGCCTCATTAAAGATTCCCGCCTCCTCACTCAAAATTGACAACGGCAGCGGACTTTCTCGCACCACCGCAGTCTCCACAGACGCCTTCGTGACAGTTCTGAAACACATGTGGAACTCCCCGCAAATGCCGGAATTCGTCTCTTCGCTTCCCATCTCCGGCGTTGACGGGACCATGAGAAAAAGACACGTCGCTCAAGGCAATGCCCACATCAAAACGGGCTATATCCAGAACGTCCGTTCGATCGCAGGGTATGTCCAGACGAAAAGCGGTGAACGTTATGCCGTCGCGGCCATTGTCAACGGTCCTTCCGCGATCAATTCCATACCCGTTATGGACGCCGTAATCTGCTGGGTTTACGGCAGATGATAGACTTTTCAGACATATAGATATCCTTAAAGGGAGGTAATTTCAGTATGGAAAACAAAATTGAAGCCGTAGTTCGTGAAAATGTTGACACTGCCCTCGAACAGGCTGACGAATTCCTGAAGCAGGCCTCCGCCGCTACCGGCGAAGAAGCTAAAGAGCTCCAGGCAAAAGCTAAAGAATGCCTGGCTCGTGCAAGCAGAAACATGAAGAGCTTCTATGACAAGACTTCTGAAGAAGGCAGAGAAATTGCCGGTGAAGTTAACGACTGCGTCCGCTCCAATCCTTGGCGCGCTGTCGGTATCGCAGCTGTCGGCGGCCTCCTGCTCGGTCTCCTGGTTGCTCGCAAGTAATTCTTCCCGAGGCTTTCGGAGATAGATATGTCAGATAGAAATAACGCCGATCCCGGACTCTTCACCATCCTTAATCAGGTGGTTGACGGTTTGGCGACGCGTCTTCAAATTGCTTCTATCGAGCTCTCCGTCGCCAAAAACAACGCGGCAAAGACAGCTGTTTACACTGTCCTTGCCGCCCTTTTCGGCCTCTTTGCGCTCGTTTTTATATCGGTCGCACTTCTTGTTATTTTCTGGGAAGATCACCGCGTTTTCGTCTCCTGCTGTATCGCCGGCGCCTATCTGCTCCTGTTCCTTTTCTTCTTAGGCAAAGTCCGCAACCTTGCAGCCAACATGCCTTATGCGTTTGAGGAATCTCGTCAGATTTTGGCAGCCGACGTCGCCGCTTTCCGCGCATCCTGCAATAAGAAAGCAGGTGTCGCCAACCAGCACCCGGTCGATCCTACCAAAGAGGAGAACAACAATGCAGGCAAATGAAGACGTTGCTCGCAAGCTTGCACAACTGACCGTCAAGGCAGGTGAACAAAGAGCTCAGATTCAAGACGAGCTGACCTATATGCGCAATAAACCCGCATCCGCTGTCAAAAACATCGGAGTCGACGCGGTTAAAACCATGCAGGCCTTAGGTTTAACTAATCCGAAAGTTGCCATTCCTTTGGCTCGCACGGTGTTCATTCCTGCCGCGGTGGCAATTGCAAGATTAGTTCTTAAAAACGGCAGCCCCAGACGCTACCTCGGCGCGGCGCTGATCGCCGCAAGCTCATTCGGTATCTTCAAAGGTATTGAATATGATGAGAAGCACCCGATTGTGAGAAAGGATTCCACAAACTCTTCGCCTAAGTAACCTTCTCACCGCATACGAAAAGACCGCCGAAACAGCGGTCTTTTGCTTTATGTGCTTTCGATCGGGCCGGCTCATGGTCGGCCCGAGAATACTTAGCCTTCTTTTTTCTTATCATCGTCCGCAGACGGCAGCTTGGTAATGAGAATACGATCCAGGCGGCGTCCGTCCATGACCATCACTCGGAATTCCCAGCCGTCCCATTTGACTCGGTCTCCGGTACGGGGCAGGCGCTCCAGAAGGAAGATCACCATGCCGGCAACGGTCGTGTAGCGGTCCTTGTCTTCATCCGGTACCTCATCGATATCCAGCAAGTCTTTGAGTTCAGGAATCGGCAGCAAGCCGTCGACTTCGTAGCAGTTTTCGCCCTTCTGAATAATCTGAGCATCTTCAGGCGCATCCGGCTTAAATTCGCCGGCGATGGCTTCCAGCACGTCGTGCGGCGTTACCAAACCTAAGATTGCACCGTATTCGTCGACGACCATCGCCAGTGCCGCATCGCTCTTTCTAAAGGTTTCTAAGAGTTCCATACCGGAAATGGATTCAGGAACATAAAGAACCGGTTCGTAGTTCACCTTAAAGTTGGGTTTACCGTCATTGACCATCTGCTTTAAAAGCAGACGTGTCGTGACCACACCGCGAATGTCATCCAGGCCGCCGTAGCAAACCGGCAGACGAGAATGCTGGGAGTTGAGGACTTTCTCCATATTGACTTCGCGCGTATCTTCTAAGTCCAGATACTGGACCTCGGAGCGCGGAACCATCAGAGAGGCAACGGCACGGTCATCCAAACGGAAAACGTTTTTGACCATCGTGTGTTCCTGAGCGTCGATGACGCCGGCTTCACCGCCTTCATCAATCACAGAGTGGATTTCTTCTTCCGTAATCTTCTGGTTGTCCTGCTTAATGCCGAGCACTTTGATCAGCATCTCGGTAGAGAAAGAAAGCAGTTTCACGAAAGGCATAGCCAAAATAGCCAGCCAGTGAATCGGTTTGGCAACCATACGGGAAATCGTATCCGCGCCCATCTGACCGATACGTTTCGGAACCAGTTCACCGATCACGATAGAGAAGTACGTGATCAAAATAACGACTACAGCCATCGAGGCACCGCGTGCCGTGGCAGCCGGAATGTGAATGGTATCGACGAGGAAATTAGAAAGCGGATCAACCAATGCAGACTCACCGACAATACCGGAAAGAATACCGATGGAAGTAATGCCGACCTGAATCGTAGAAAGCGCTCTCGTCGGATTCTCAGAAAGAGATAAAGCAAGTTCCGCACCGCTTGCGCCCTGATCCGCCAGCATCTGCAGCTTGCTGCGGCGAGCGGTCACGATGGAAATCTCGCTCATGGCAAAGAAACCATTGAGGAGAATCAGCAGAATTAAACAGAGAATATCAAGCCAGATACTCATGATGGCTGCCTTTCGTCGAGCATTTCAACTAAACCTTGGATAGCAACGGCAACAGTCTGCTCGCGTACGCTCTGACGGTCGCCTTTGAATTCATAACGGCCGACTTCAGCCATTTCGTCTTTGCGCTTCCAGCCGATAAAGACGGTTCCAACCGGTCTTCCGGGCATTGCGCCGTCCGGGCCGGCGATACCGCTGACCGCAACAGCCATCGTTGCGTTGGAGTGACGAATTGCACCTTCAAGCATCTGCGATACCGTCTGAGTGCTCACTGCCGAGAAGCGATCAAGAATAGACTGCGGAACATCCAGCATTTCATGCTTGGCTTGATTGGTATAAGTTACAAAACCTCTTTCAAACCACTCGCTGGCGCCCGGGATAGACGTCAGAGCGGCGCTGATCATGCCGCCGGTGAGAGACTCGGCGGTAACCACGATCTGTCCTGTGCCGACAATGCGGCGGCTGAGTTCTTTGACTTTATCTTCTATTTCTTTATTCATCGCAAAATCCACATAGGTGAAGCGGCTCCGTAGAACCCTGCCACCCAGGCCATCGAATTAATAACCAGGATGGCGTAAACAGCCGCAAATATATCGTCAAGCATGACAGTAAAGCCGTTCTGACGGCCCCTATCCAGCACCGATGCGGGCGGAAGCTTAACGATGTCAAAAAAACGAAAAGCGATCACGGAGGAGAGCTGCCACCAGAAACCCAAAGGCGTCAGAAGCAGAATCACCCATACCGCGACAACTTCATCGACCACGATGGAACCGTGATCGACTTTATTTAAATAAGCCGTACTTTTGCCCACCGAGACGCACCCGAGGACAAATAAAACCAATGCTAGAGCCCAGATGAAGGAACGTCCGAGCCACATGTCTAAAAGCCAAAACACGCCCCAAGCCGCAAAAGAACCCCAGGTCCCCGGCGCCGGCGTAATGCAGCCGGATCCGAAAAATGTTGAGATCCACAGCCAAGGATGCTTAAGCACCGTCTGAAACGAAGGCGGCGTCGTTTTATATGACTTCATGAGCCAACTTCTCCGAAATGATTAAAGGAGGCAGCGCAATTGACATCCGAGCCCTTTTCATCAATAACCTGAAGAGGCTCTCCCGCAGAGAGCACTTCTCCGATACGAGACACGCGCGTGTCAGCCCGTTCGGCGATCCGCAGAATTTCGTCCCGACGGTCGGCAGGTGCGGTAAACAGCAGTTCGTAGTCATCTCCGCCCGACAATACGCAGCGCTGCTGAACGGCTTCAGGAAGCTGCTTCATCGCGTCAGACTCCGGAAAAGCCGGCCAAAACAGCCGCGCGGACACGCCGGAGCGCTCCAAAATATGCTTCAGATCTCCGATAAGTCCGTCGGAAATATCGCAGCAGGCCGTCGCCGTATTCAGCAGTCCGCGTCCGAGCGCAACACGCGGCTCGGGCAGATCCATGCGGGAACGGAAATATCCGAGGAGCGGTTCGGCAAACGTCCAGTATCCGAAAATCTGACCCAGCGCCGCAAACGCGTCTCCCGGCGTTCCGGAAACCCAGATGTCCTCACCGACTCGGGCACCGGCCCTCGTCAGTCCTTTGCCGGCAGGCAGCTCGCCCATGGCGGTAATAGAGATTGCGGTGTAGGGAGATTGTCCGGGCTTGGCAAAAGACTTAACCGTGTCTCCGCCTCGAAGCGGACAGTTAAAGCGCCGAGCTTCTTCCAGAAGACCTCTGGAAAAACCTTCCAGCCAGTTCTCGTCAATGCGGGGCAGAGATATAGAAAGGAAAAACGCTTTCGGCTCGGAGCCGGCAGCAGCGAGATCGGATAAGTTAACGGCAAGCGCTTTTCGGCCTACCGTGTAAGGAGAAGCATTTTCTAAAAAATGCGATCCGAGCGCCATCATATCGGCCGTCACGGCCAAACGCATCGGTCCGACATCAAGAAACGCACAGTCGTCCCCTGCGCCTTGTGAAGGCCACGCAGACGGATAAAAAGAGCGATCCGTAAAAAAACGGGATATGACTCCGAATTCGTCAAGCGGATTCGGAGTCTTCGTACAGGCAGGGTGCTCAGGCATTTTTGCCTTTTACAACCTCGTAGGGACGAAGTTCGGGAACCATCTTGTCCAAAACTCCGTTGACATATTTAAAGCCGTCGGAACCGCCGAAGCTCTTAGCCAGTTCCACTGCCTCGTTGATCACGACGCGATAAGGAGTGGTCGTGTTTTTGAGTTCGTAGGTACCGATCAAAAGAATGGCTCGTTCGATCGGAGACAATGACGTCACTTCGCGGTCGATGTGAGGAGCGTAGCTGGCCTCAAGAGACGGAAACTCTTCAGTGACGCCGTGAAGCAGTTCACGGTAAAAAGCCTGGTCGGCTTTATCAAAATCTTCAGCTTCCAAAGCCGCCGCATCAATCGCTTCCGGGTCGGTATGACTCATCAGCCACTGATAAACGCCCTGAAGCGCAAATTCACGTGAACGGCGACGGGCGCTCCGGCCTCCGCGCTTCTTAGCGGGGCTCTTGGCTCCCGTATGATTACTGTCCATTATCTTCTCCGTAATTTTCCATAACGCGGCGTCCGCAGAAGCGGCGAAGATTGCCCATTTCCAAAGCGACGCGAGCGGCGTCGGCACCCTTTTCCTGGACGCGGACTTTGGCTTGTTCTTCGTTTTCAACTGTCAGAATGCAGTTGGCGACAGAAATGCCTTCGGTCATAACGAAGTCTGTTACGCCGCGGGAAGACTCATTGGCGACCAGTTCAAAGTGATAAGTTTCTCCTCTGATCACGCAGCCGATTGCAACTAAGGCGTCCAGATCCGGATAGCCTTCGTAGAGCATGACGAGTGCTCCGGGAATTTCTAAAGCGCCGGGAACCGTAGTCACCACGATGTTCTCGTCTTTAACCCCGTGAGCCTTGAGCTCTTCGTAGCAGGATGCAAACATGGCATCGCAGGCCCAGTCGTTGAAGCGGGCGGAAACAATACCGATTTTCAAATCACTGCCGTCTGCATTCGGTTTGATGAATTCAATGGACACATTCTTCTCCGTTAAATTGATAGGCGGAATTCTAACAAAACGGCCTTTCAAATCCTCCGCGAATCGCTCCGCGATGGGTTTAAAGGCCGTCAAAAATTCAATTATTTATGCTCAGTGAGCGAATACATTCTTTCGATGTAGCGGGCAACCGTATCCACTTCGACATTGACCAGATCGCGCTTCTTGGTGTACTTGAAGGAAGTGTGTTCGAAAGTATGAGGAATCAAGTTGATGCTGATGCGGGTGCCGGCAGGCGTATCTTCCACTTCATTGATCGTCAGGGAAACGCCGTTGATGGCGACCGAGCCTTTATAGGCTAAGAACTTGGCAAGCTTCATCGGGCAGCGGACCACCAAACGATAGGATTCGGCAACTTTTTCGAAAGCGTCGACTTCGCCTACACCGTCAACATGGCCGCTCACAATATGACCGTCCAGACGGTCGCCGAGACGCATGGCCTTTTCCAGGTTCACGTAGCCCCAGCCGTCTAAGCCGGCGGTTTTGCTCAGCGACTCAGCGGAAACTTCAACCTTGAATTTCTTTTCGTCGACTTCGACTACCGTCATGCAGGCGCCGTTGATGGCGATGGAGTCGCCGATCTTGACGGTGTCCAGACCGAGTTCCGGGGCTTCAACATGAATACGCAGACCGTCGCCAATCTCTTCGTTATCGCGAATACGGCCGACGGCCTGAATAATTCCTGTAAACATAAATATCCTCTCCTTATTTAGCGCACCGGACGAAGCATCAGACGCACATCCGGACCAACTTTTTGAATATCGGTGAATTCTAACGCGACACCCTCACAAAGGTCTTTAAAAGATGGTAAATCCAGAAGACGGCGTCCGTCTCCTAAAAATACCGGCGCCACATAGATCAGATATTCGTCGATCAGACCTTCCATGGCCAAAGCGCCGTTCAAACGAGCTCCGGCCTCCACATGCACGTCATTAATTTCGCGCTTCGCTAATTCCCGCATCAGGGCCCTGAGGTCGACCTTGCCGTCTTTACCGGGCAGCTCGATCACTTCAACGCCCTGACTTTCAAAGTTCTCGGCACGAACGATGTCGTAGTGTGCGCAGACCAACAAGGTCTTTCCGCCTTGGAAAATCTTCAGGTCCGGATTGAGACTCAGATTGGAATCCACAACGACCTTCAGCGGCTGACGCGTCACGCCTTCAAAACGAGCCGTCATCTGAGGATTATCCGCCAGCACCGTACCGAGCCCTGTCAGCACTGCTCCGCTGATACCGCGCCAGAAGTGTCCGTCCGCGCGGGCTTCTTCCGAAGTAATCCACTGGCTCTTGCCGTTGGCAAGCGCTGTATTGCCGTCCACGCTCATGGCCATCTTGGTGCGAACCCAAGGCATACCTTCTCTTTGACGTTTTAAGAATCCGCGGTTGATCTCTTCGGCTTCTTCGGCCTCCAGACCGCACTCGACTTTAACGCCGGCCTCTTCCAGCATCTTGAGGCCCTTGCCGGCCACCAAAGGATTAGGGTCTTTCAAAGCTGCAACCACGCGGGCAACCTTCGCATTTTTAAGCGCTAAGGCACACGGCGGTGTTCTTCCGTAGTGGGAGCACGGTTCCAGCGTCACGTAAACCGTTGCGCCCGCCACACTTTCTCCGCGGGAAGCCGCATCACGAAGGGCCATGACTTCGGCATGGGCTTCGCCGGTCTTTTGAGTAAAGCCTTCGCCGATGATGCGGCGGTCTTTAACAATCACGCAGCCGACAGCCGGATTCGGCGGGCAGTTAAAACGAGCTTTCTTGGCCAGCTCCAGCGCACGGCGCATATATGAACAATCGGAAAAACTCATTTTCCCTCCTTACCCTGATCCTCTCGGGCGTTTTCAACAAGCTTGATCATGTCGTCCAGCGTACCGCAGTTAAAGTAGACCGAACCGTAGCGGACATAGGCCACGTTGTCGAGCTTTTTCAGCTCGAGCATGACCATGTCTCCGACGCGTTTAGAGGTCACTTCCTTTTCCCCGGACACTTGAAGCTGCTTTTCAATGCGGGATATCGCAGAGTCGAGCTCGCTGGCTTTCACCGGCCGCTTGCGCAGTGCAATCTGCATCGAGCGGCGCAGTTTATCGCTGTTGTAGGCTTCCCGAACGCTGCCGTTTTTCTTGATGATGAGCGGCATCTGCAGTGCCGCTTTCTCGTAGGTTGTAAAGCGGGCGCCGCAGGTCGGACATTTTCTCCGACGGCGAATCGCCGAACCTTCTTCGCAGGTGCGGGAATCAATAACTTGAGTGTTGGGTTCTTTGCAGTAGGGACAAAGCATAGGATCGCTCCTGAATCAGCCTTACACAGTTTCCAGATAAACCGGGAATCGGGCAACGAGACTGGCAACACGCTCTTTCACGTTGGCAAGAACCTGCTCATTCTTAGGCGCATCGAGTACGTCAGCAATGAGATTGGCCACTTCAACGGCTTCGTTTTCTTTGAAGCCGCGAGTGGTCATAGCAGGCGAGCCTAAACGAATACCGCTCGTCACAAACGGTTTTTGCGGATCGTTCGGAATGGAGTTCTTGTTGACGGTAATGCCGACTTCATGAAGAACGGTTTCAGCTTCTTTACCGGTAATGTTCTTAGAACGAAGGTCCACGAGCATCACATGGCTTTCGGTGCGGCCGGAAACAATACGAAGACCGCGTTTAGTCAGAGCGTCGGCCATTGCCGCGGCATTCTTAATAACCTGCTGCTGATATTCCTTGTATTCCGGTTTTAATGCTTCACCGAAGGCCACGGCCTTGGCGGCGATCACGTGCATCAGAGGACCGCCTTGAACGCCCGGGAACACAGCCATATTGATCTGTTTTTCCAGATCCGGACGGCAGAAAATCATGCCGCCTCTCGGACCGCGAAGGGTCTTGTGCGTCGTTGTCGTCACGATATCGGCGTAAGGGAACGGGCTCGGATAAACGCCGGCAGCAATCAAACCGGCGTAGTGAGCCATATCCACCATCAAGTAGGCACCGACTTTCTTAGCAATTTCGCTGAAACGCTTGAAGTCGATATGTAAAGAATAGGCGGAAGCGCCGGCGATGATGATCTTGGGTTTGTTTTCGACGGCGAGTTTCTCAACCTGGTCGTAGTCAATTTCTTCTTTGTCGTTTAAGCCGTAGCTCACAACATTGAACCACTTGCCGGACATGTTGAGTTTCATGCCGTGAGACAAGTGACCGCCTTCGGCCAGCGACATGCCCATCACCGTGTCGCCGGGATTCAGCAAACCGAAGAAAACGGACATATTGGCCTGAGCACCGGAGTGCGGCTGAACGTTGACCGCCATTTCCACACCGACCGGTTCGCAGAAGAGTTTTAGTGCACGCTCTTTCGCAAGTGTTTCGGCTTCGTCTACGTATTCGCAGCCGCCGTAATAACGTTTGCCGGGATAGCCTTCGGCATACTTATTGGTCAGCACCGAGCCCTGTGCTGCCATAACAGCCGGAGAGGCGTAGTTCTCACTGGCAATCAGTTCAATCTGATCTTCCTGACGTTTGCCCTCTTTTTGAATGATTTCCCATACAGCCGGGTCAGATATTTCGATGGTCGAATTCTTGTCGAACATGTGCTTTTCCCATAAGTAAGCCATAAAACTGCGGGGGTTTGTCCGCAGGCGTTTATTCAAGGATTATAAGTTTGAAAGGTCGCTGAACTGACCCTTGTTCGCAAAATCAAACAGCCTAATCTGATAGATCGAATCCGTTTGTTTTCACAAATCATGACCTAATACGGCCTTGTGCTATTGACGGATTCTTTATAATCCATAGCACTAAATTTACTTATTGCAAGGAAAAATAATGGCTGAAAACAATGTTCAGGATCAGGATCAGATCAAGCTTCCCGACCCCATTATCTTCACCGATGCTGCCAGCCTCAAAGTTAAAGAACTGATTGACGAAGAGGGCAACCCGAATCTCAAACTCAGAGTTTTCGTTCAGGGCGGCGGATGCTCCGGCTTCCAGTACGGTTTCACTTTTGATGAAACCACTAACGAAGACGACGCCGTGATGGTCAGAAACGGAGTCACACTCTTGATCGACTCCATGAGCTACCAGTACCTCGTCGGTGCCGAGATCGACTACAAGGAAGACCTCGAAGGCGCGCAGTTTGTGATTAAGAACCCGAACGCGACGACAACCTGCAGCTGCGGCTCCAGCTTCTCCGTCTAAGCATCAGAGCACGACTGAATCAAGACCTCCGCAAGGAGGTCTTTTCGTTTAGGCGGGGTACAAACAGCCCAAAATTCTTGAACCTGAGGCTCCGGTGGCGCTCGGCAGATTTCCCGTCTCGCGGCGGTCAAAACGATAGGCGAGCCACGCAAAGGCTAACCCTTCCACATCCTGCGGATCTACGCCGAGATCCGCGGTTGTTGTCACCAGCAAATCGGGGTTGAGAAGCGCCAGTTCGCTGATCATCAGCGGATTCTTAGCACCTCCGCCGCAAACTCTCAGCTCCTTAATGTGCGGCGCAAAATTGCGAATCGCATCCGTGACCGTTTCAGCGGTAAACGAAACCAGTGTCCGCTGTACATCCTCCGGCTTTTCTCCGTTTAATCGGGCTTCCAGCCAAGGCAGGTTGAAGAGCTCCCGCCCGGTACTCTTCGGCGGAACTTGAGAAAAGAATTTTTCCTGTTTCAGACTTTCCAGCAGCTGCGGAATCACTTTGCCGCTGCGCGCCCACATAGCGTCCCGGTCGTACCGAACATGATTGACTTTTTCGATCCAAGCATCCATCAGTACGTTTCCGGGACCGCAGTCAAAACCTAAGACTTCATCCTCGCTGCCGCGCTCGGGGAGTATCGTTAGATTGCTGATGCCGCCGATATTTAAAATGCCGCGCGGCACGTCTCCGCTCAGTACCCATTTATGAAAAGCGGGAACCAACGGGGCCCCTTCTCCGCCTGCGGCCAAGTCACGGCTTCTGAAATCCGTAATGACGTCGGTTTTTGTCAGCTCTGCCAGCAATGCTCCATTAATCAGTTGCGTACTCGCTCCGATCTGCGGATTGTGGCGAATCGTCTGACCGTGCGCTCCGATTGCTCGAATGTTCTTGTAATTCAGTCCGCTGTCAGTCAGCAGTTTATTGAAGGCCTTTGCATAAATCTTGGCAATCTCATTGGCGCCGTTCTGCATACGAACAACTTCGTCCGGACCGCTGCGGCACAAAGAAAGCAGGCTTTCGCGCAGCATGTCCGAATACGGCTCAAAACTGCGGGCAATGAACTGACAGCCCTTTTCGTTAAAGACACATGCGACCGCGTCAACGCCGTCCATACTGGTGCCGGACATCATGCCGACGTAAATAGGAATATTGGGAGTGCACATAAAAACAAAGGCCTCATACAACTGAGGCCTCAAATTCTAACAAGTCGTTTAGTCCGAACCTGTCGAAGCTGAATTTTGCGCTAGCTGAAGTCGGCTCAGCATTGCGATTTGTCGACGCATCGGGGAAATCGCAAGCTTGTAATCCTCGAGGGCATCGTCCTTCAGGTTTTCTCCGGTTCGAAGATCGGCGATAAGCGGATTGATCTGCTGACCGTCTTTCTTCAGTTCATAGTGAAGATGCGGACCGGTCACCATTCCGGAAGTACCGACATATCCGATCAGCTGTCCTTTCTTAACTTTGACGCCTTCGGCCATGCCGGGAGCGTACTTGCTTAAGTGGGCATACAGGGATTTATAACCGCCGGCATGAGTGAGCTCAAGCCAGTAACCGTAGCCGCGGCGTTGATATTTCTTGGAAGAAATCACTCCGTCGCCGGCTGCGTAAACCGGTGTTCCGCGCGGTGCACCGAGGTCAACGCCCCAGTGCGGACGCAGGCGTCCTGTCACAGGATGCTTACGAACGCGGTTAAATGTGGAAGTTACGCGGGCTTCACAGGGCATACGCAGGAACGTAATGTCTGTGTTGTTGCCTTCGGAGTCGAAATAACCTTCGACGCCTTCGCCCTCGTACCAGTAGGAATCAATCGTCTTGCCTTTGGAGAAATACTCAATTGCCAAAAGCTTGCCGGAACCGAGGTCGGCTCCGTCGATCTGACGGCGTTCATAAATTACGCTGAAAGAGTCGCCGGCAGCAACACCCTTGTTCACGTCCATCGACGTGCTGAGTCTCTCTTTAATCTGAGCCAAAACATTGGCCGGAATATTTGCCGAAACGGCTGCGCTCTCCAGCGTAGTCTTAATTACTGCGGAAGAGGCAATCGGGAAGGCATCGATCTCGCTCTTTAAATTGGCGTGCTTAAATTTTCCGGATTCTTTGCTGACCTGGAAGTAAGCGACGTCGCGAGACAAGGAGTCAATCGGACGGAAGACGCGCAGAGAAATGACTTCTCCGGTCGGCGTCAGGCGAGCCTGAATTAAGCGTCCTTTCTGGAGGCGAGCAAAAGGATTCTCTTTGCCTTTGATGGAGTTCACATAACGAACAAACGCTTTGTCGTTAATGCCCAGTCTTTCGAAAATCTTTTTGTTCGAGTCTTTTGCTTGGATGCGGGTCTCGGCGTAAACGTGGTCCATCTCACTGGCCCACTGCTGGATCAAATCCCCGAGTTCAATCTCGCCGGCTTTCTCTAAGACCACTTCGCCTTTTCCGGGGAGAGCTTCCTGAGAAACGGCCGGTGAAGGAATGGATAACAGTAAAGCCGCAGTCACGCCCAGACCAGTCAAAATCTTCGTAAATTTGGTTTTAAACGGCTTCACTCTGATCTCTCTATTAAAAACGAACACTCCCACATCCCCGATATCTGACAACGTCGGGTAGAGAAAGTAGAATAAGGGCTGTTTTGGAAATCTGCCCTTCGGATTTGAGTCGATTGATTATAAAACATTAATTTTCTCAAGTCTTCGAGGGGTTCCACCTAAAATTTCAGGATGTTTCAATAAATGACAGATACTGCTCAGGAAAAAAAGTTTCCGGTAACGGAAGATATTAAAGAAGCGATGGCGCTGATTAAGCGCGGCACAGACACGCTTCTCGTTGAAGAAGAGCTCGAACAAAAACTGGCTCGTTCGAAAGCCACCGGTAAACCTCTGAGAATTAAATTAGGTCTTGACCCCACGGCTCCCGACATTCATTTGGGTCATACCGTCGTCTTGAACAAACTTCGCCAATTCCAAAACCTCGGTCATACCGTGATCTTCCTCGTGGGCGACTTCACCAGCGCGATCGGCGACCCCTCCGGCCGCAACACCACGCGTCCGCCGCTCACTCGTGAACAGATCGAGGCCAATGCCAAGACTTATCTCGATCAGGCCTACAAAGTTTTGGACAAGGACAAAACCGAGGTTCGCTTTAACTCCGAATGGTGCAATAAATTAGGCTCCGCCGGCTTCATCAAACTCGCCTCCCGCTATACGCTCGCCCGTCTGCTCGAACGCGACGACTTCGCTAAGCGTTTTGCTTCCCAGGCTCCGATTGCTATGCACGAGCTGATCTACCCGCTGATGCAGGGCTATGACTCCGTTGCACTTGAAGCCGACGTCGAACTCGGCGGTTCCGACCAGCGTTTCAACCTTTTAGTCGGCCGCGAACTGCAGCGTCAGTACAACCAAGAAGCTCAGTGCATCATCACGATGCCTTTGCTCGTCGGTCTGGACGGCGTCAACAAGATGAGCAAGTCCAAACACAACTACATCGGCATTACTGAAGAACCGAACGAAATGTTCGGCAAAGTCATGTCCTTGTCCGATGACCTGATGTGGAACTGGTTCGACCTGCTCTCTATGAGAAGCAACGAAGAAATTCAGCAGCTCAAGAAAGAGTGCGAAGCCGGCCGTAATCCGCGCGACGCTAAGGTCATGCTGGCTAAGGAAATCGTCACGCGCTTCCACAATGCTGAAGCTGCCGACGCTGCCGAACAGGAATTCATCAACCGCTTCCGCAAAGGCGCCGTTCCTGAAAACATTCCTGAAGTCACGCTTGAAAACGGCGGCGAAGCCATGGGCATCCTCAAGCTCATCAAAGAAGCCGGTTTGGCGCCTTCCACCAGTGAAGCCGGCCGCAATGTCACCCAGGGCGGCGTTCATTTGAACGGCGAAAAAGTCACGGACAAAGCCCTTCAGGTCCAGCCCGGAACTTATACGCTCCAGGTCGGCAAGAGGAAATGGGCTAAGGTCACTCTGAAGTAACCTGCTGCCATGATTGCATTGATTCAGCGTGTCTCGGAAGCGTCGATTACTGCCGACGGTGAATTCCGCGGAAGTATCGGTCAGGGCTTAATGGTTTTGGTCTGCGGAGAAAAAAACGATAAGCTCGAGTATGCCGACGCCCTCGCGGAAAAAGTCGTCGGCTATCGAGTTTTTAGCGATGCCGACGGCAAAATGAACCTGAGCCTAAAAACCGTCAACGGAGGAATCCTCGTCGCTTCCCAGTTCACTCTGGCTGCCGATACCAACAGCGGCACGCGCCCGAGCTTTTCTCCGGCGGCCGATCCGGCCCTCGGAGAAGCGCTTTACGAGCGCTTCCTCGAAAAGCTTCGGTCGCTCGGATTTAATCCGGTGACCGGTGTTTTCGGCGCTCATATGCAGATCAGTCTCGTAAACGACGGCCCTGTGACGTTCCGCCTTTGCTACCCCAAGAAGAAAGACTAAAAAAATGATGGATACGATTTTTCGCGTTTGGAGCGATTCTTTTGAAGACGGCAAGCCGATTCCCGAAGGTTTTGCCTTTGCAAAACCCGACCCGATGGGAAAAGAGCATACCTTGCCGGCAGGCAACCGAAATCCTCAGATTGCCTGGTCTAATCCGCCCCTCGGGACAAAGTCTTTAATCGTTATTTGCGAAGACAACGATGTTCCTGCGGATTTCTCCAAGGCCAATGTCGAAGGAGAAACGATTCCGGCGGACGCCCCGAGAACAAGTTTCATTCATTGGGTGTTGGTCGACATCGTGCCGGAAGAGCCGTGCATCGATGCCGCGACGCTCTCTAAGGGAATTTCTCCTCGCGGCAAAAGAGGACCGGCTTGCGCCAACGGCATGCGTCAAGGGCTCAACGACTATACCGAAGCCTTCAAAGACGATCCGAACAACGAGGGGCATTATTACGGATACGACGGTCCTTGCCCCCCGTGGAACGATGAACGCGTACATCGCTACGTCTTTACCGTCTACGCAGTGGATTTCCCGCTGCTGCCTCTCAAAGGCAATTTCAACGGCAGAGATGTCAAAGAAGCCATGAAAGGTCATATCCTCGCATCTGCTTCCACCGTCGGAACTTACACGCTGAATCCGAAGCTGATCAAAAATTCTTAATCGCACAAACTCGAAGGGCCGCTTTTCGCGGCCCTTCGGTTTTTATGGACGGCTTCCTTACGGAACCAAAGCGATTTGCTCCAGACCTTCTGTTTCCGGGAGTCCCATGACAAGATTCATGGCCTGCACTGCTTGACCGGCCGAACCTTTTACTAAGTTGTCCTCAACCACTAGGATCACCAAGAGGTCAGGCTCTTTTCGGTAGAGCGCAATACGGACCATATTGGAGCCGCGTACCATTCTCGTCTCTGGCTGCGAACCTTCCGGCAGGACGTCAACAAACGGTTCTTCTGCATAGGCTTTTTCATAGAGGGCTTGATAATCGATGCCCATGCCCCTTTCTTTCAAGCGCACATAAATCGTGGAAAAGATGCCGCGGATATTCGGCAGCAAGTGAGGAATAAACGTCAGGGGAACAGTCTCACCGGCAAAGAGGCTCAGCTGCTGAACCATCTCCGGCTCATGGCGATGGCCGGCAACGCCGTAGGCTTTGAAATTATCGGAGAACTCGGCGCAGTTCAGACTGATATCGGCTTTGCGTCCGGCACCGCTGATGCCGGATTTGCTGTCCGCAATAATCGAAACATCAAGATTCACGATATCGCCGACTTCTTTGTGAAGCTTGAGCAGCGGCATAAGTCCGAGCTCAATCGTCGTCGGGTAGCAGCCTGCCATACCGAGAACGTCTGCATTCTTCATTTCGTCCCGCATACTTTCCGGCTGACCGTAGACGGCTTTAGCCAAAATCTCGGGGCATTTGTGGTCCATCTTGTACCACTTCTTAAAAACTTCTTTATCTTTCAGGCGGAAATCTGCGGCAAGGTCAATAACTTTGATGCCCTTGGAAGTGAGCTCTTCTGCCATGCTCATCGCTACGCCGTGCGGCGTTGCAAAGAATACGACATCACATTGATCCAGAGGTGCGGAAGCAGGATCTTCAAAAACCAAATCCACGCGTCCTCTAAGTGATGGAAACATTTTGGCGACATGCGTTCCGGCGTCCTTTCGACCCGTGATCGTGACAATTTCCGCATGCGGATGCTGTGCCAGGAGACGAAGTAATTCAATGCCGGTATACCCGGAACCGCCCACAATGCCGACTTTTACTTTTTTCATTTAATTTCCTTAGGTATGAGGTTCTTAAATGTTACTTCTAAAAATGCATTCTTACGCAGATCTGTTGGATTCTGAAACCGGTTCCCCTCATGGATTACTGCTACTTTTATCGAAACTGCAGCTCCAGTCATAAAGATTTTGGAAAAGTCTCCCGTAAATTAAGAGCTGCCTTCCTTTTTTCTGGGCATTCCCATCTTTAATCCAGTCAGAAATAATCAAGCTCACAGACGTTCGGTTTGCAGCAACTACTCTGCTTATCTCCGTTAATGTCAGCGTCACCGGCAGAGGATTCCAGTCTTCGAGTTTCGGCGGATAGTACGCGTTAATTAATGCGTATGAGAAGGACAGGATTCTCTCCGGCAGTTCAAGGGTGGAGTTGGCAATCATCCCTTCCATGTGTGACTCTTCTTTGCTAATTGCATTTCTGACATAGCAAGATAATGTTGCCACTGACTTCATAACCTGTTCTTCCCAAATCTTCCTCTTCAGAATAATGAGAGTTGAGTCCCGCAAAATTTCACCTTTTAAACACATCCTATTTTGTGTCAAAGAAACCAAGTCTCCAAAGGTTCGTTTCGGAACGATGATCGCAAAGTAATTTTTATGTCCCGACTTATCAAGGTACGAAAAAGCTCCGAGCCCTTTTTCTAGATAGCAAACAAGCGCATCTTCTCCTGAATACGGGAGATCGACTCCTGCTTTAACTTTGATTCTTTCTCCATAGGCGGCATAAATTCTGAATAATTCTTCCGGTTCAGGTTCGTGTATCCACGGACTGGAATAGAAAACTTGTCTCATTAAACCCTCCCTTCTTTAAGAAAATTTTAACCAAATTCGTTGTGTAGACAACAGTTGGGTTATCTACCGATATCTAATCGTTGTCTAGGCAACAGAAGGGGATCTATACCAACCGTGTGTCCGGTTCTAATATTTCTCCGTGAGTTCGACAACTTCATCACCCTTAGGAGAAATAAAATGCAAAAAACTCTCATCGCACTTTCCGTCTTTGTTGCTCTTTCCTCGACTTCTTTGGCGGCTGAAATTTCAAAAAACGCAGACGTGGTAGTGGTCGGCGGAGGCGCTGCCGGTCTTCCTGCCGCAGTTCAGGCTGCTGAAAAAGGCGCCAAGGTTATCTTGGTAGAAAAGAATCCGTACTTAGGCGGAGGCGCTAATGCTGCCGAAGGCCTCTTTGGTGTCGAATCTAAATGGCAGCGTGGAAAAAGCATCGGTCTGACTCGAGAAGAGTGCTTCAATTACCTTATGGAACACTCTCACTATAAAGCGGACCCTGCTCTGACGAAAAAATTTGTTTGGGGCTCAGCAGAAAACTTAGATTGGCTTGCTTCTCATGGAATGAAGTTTGAGCCAATCCAGATGACCCCTTATGATGCGCCGACCTGGCACGTGGTCGGAGAGTACAAAGGCCAAGAACATGGCGCCGCTTACATTAAGTTGCTGGCTGATGTTGCAAAAGAAAAAGGCGTTGAAATTTTGGTCGGAACACCCGCCAAAGAGCTGCTTAAGGATGGCAACAAGGTTGTGGGCGTCAAAGCAAAAGATTCCAAGGGAAATGATGTCATTATCCACAGCAAAGCCACGATTATTTCTACCGGAGGATTTGGCAACAGTCCGGAAAAAGTCCAAAAATGGTTAGGTTGGAATCCGGATGTCTTTAAGGCCAGCGTGCCTCTGAACAAGACAGGCGATGGAATTGAAATGGCATGGAGGGCCGGCAGTGAGAAAACACCGATGACTTTGATGCTGCATACCGGTGTAGAAGGAAAAGGCATCTCTTTCCCGGGCGCTATTTACTGCATGTCCTGGCAGCCGTTTAATCTTTGGGTGAATAATGAAGGGGAACGCTTCACAAACGAAGCTAATGCATTTAGTTTCCCGAACGCCGGCAACGCAATCGCCTCGCAGCACGGAAGCACCGCATGGGCAATTTGGGATAACAACTCCATCGATTACGTCCAAAAAGAAGGAATTGATAACGGTATCGGCGTGATCGTGCCGGTTCTCGACAAGCTGCCCAAACTTAAAGAAGAAATCAAAACAGCTCTGGCAGCAGGCAACTCTACTTTCGTAAGTGCAAATAGCCTAGAAGAGTTAGCCCACAAGATGGGTGTTCCTGCTGCAAACCTCGAAAAAACGGTAGCTCAGTACAATAAACTCGCCGAAGATGGAAGGGACACCTTCTTAGGCAAATCTCACCAGTACCTGAGACCGATTTCCGGTACTACTTACTACGCAATTAAACTCTTCCCCTTCAGCTACACCTCTCTGGGCGGCATCAAAATCGACAAAGGTTTCCGTGTTCTCGATAAAAACAATCATCCGATCGATGGTTTATACGCTGCCGGCGTTGATGCAGGAGGCCTCTACGGTGACACTTACCCTGTCTGGACTTCAGGCCATGCTTTCGGGTGGTCCTCCTACTCCGGAAGACATGCTGCGCTCCAAGCTCTACAGGATAAAAAATTAGCTAAGTGAGCAAAGAATGCGCAAATACTTTCTTCTCGTGCCGCTGGTTGCCGCTCTTACTGCTTTTACTCGGCCCGCGTCATCTACAGAGATAACTTTATATGGCGTTGTCGACGGTTATGTCGCTGTTAACATAGCTGGCAGCCAATTAAAGAGCGGCATTCAAAGCGGCGGCGCAAAACCTTCCTTGTGGGGGATAAAAGGAAGTGAGGATTTAGGTAACGGCTGGTCTTCCCATTTCAAATTGGAAGCAGGTTTCCTTCTTGACAATGGTGAAGCCACCCCGGGAGGCGCGGGCGGCGGACTCGCTTGGCACAGAGAGTCCTGGTTGGGAGTAAGCAACGAAAACTTTGGAAGTCTTTCATTCGGCCGACAGTACACGCCCTACTTCTTAACCATGATCATGATCGATCCGACCAACATGTCGCTGGGAGGAGCAATAGAAAACTTTTGTTGGCCTGGGGCTGCAAGCGTTCTAGGAGGTGATCTAAACAAGAATATTGATCTGGCACGAAGAGACAACTCATTTCTTTACAAAACCCCAAGTTTCAAAGGGTTAAGTGCCGAATTGTTTGTTTCCTTAGGAGAACAAGTAAAGGACTCGGGAAAACAAAGCAATTCTCTGGGAAACTCTTACAGCATTGCTCTTGAGTACGCTTCCCATAACGTTATGTTAAGAGGCGTTTACCTGTACGACAAATTAAGCCTGAAAATTCAAGGAGAAGACCACTATCAAACGGTCTTATTTGGAGGTTCCTATGATTTAGGGGTAACCAAGCCTTCGCTGATTTTTCTCAAGAAATTTGCCAAAGGCTCCCCTGAAACTCCCAATCTTTGGGCTGCTCAACTCGGCGCCTCAACTCCGCTCGCCGGAGGAAAGCTCTTTACTACAGCAGCCTACCTGAGGAATCAAACCAACAAAGATGAGAATGCCTGGTCATTTGGACTTCGTTACGACTATCCGCTTAGTAAACGAACGACCATATACGCCGGTTACACGGCTGTAATTAATCAAAAGAAATCTTCCTATGTCGTTGTTCCGGGTGCAGGGAGCTCTCTGCCGTTTTTTGCTGACAAAGCCGGACTCAATGCTCAGCAGATCTTCTCAGGCATAAACATTAGTTTTTAGTTCTTTTCCTAAAATCAGAAGTCTTCAGACTAAGGTCTACCACTTCCTAATTGAGGCAGGCGGGAATAACCGTTCTGCCTTTTTTCTTCAAGTCCCAGCCCTTGGACTTACACGCCGATAAACGACGAAAGGCCGCCGAAGCGACCTTTGTTGAAAACTGCCCGGAGGCAGTTTCCGCAATTCTGTAGCGAATTAACGCTTGGAGAACTGTTTACGACGACGTGCCTTGCGAAGACCGACTTTCTTACGTTCGACTTCACGAGCGTCACGTGTAACAAGACCTGCCTGAGACAGAACAGACTTGAGAGCTGCATCGTAATCGATCAGAGCGCGGGTAATACCGTGACGGATAGCGCCGGCCTGACCGGATTCACCGCCGCCGCGAACATTGACTTTGATGTCGAATGTTTCGACGTTGTCGGTGAGGATGAGCGGCTGACGAACGACCATGCGGCCGGTTTCGCGGTGGATGTACTCATCAAGAGAACGGCCGTTGATTTCGATCTTGCCGGTGCCGCGCTTCATGAAGACGCGAGCAACGGAGCTCTTGCGGCGGCCAGTGCCGTAGTTGTAATTTCCAATCATTTTTTAGATCTCAAGCTGTTTGGGTTGCTGGGCGGAGTGTTTATGGTCGCTGCCGGCATAAACGAAGAGCTTCTTGAACATGGCATAGCCAAGCGGGCCCTTCGGAAGCATGCCTTTAACTGCGATTTCGAGAGCACGGCCGGGATGCTTTTCCTGCATCTTACGGAAAGTGGTCTCATATACGCCGCCGGGGTAGCCGGAGTGACGGAAATACTTCTTGTCTTCAGCTTTAGCACCGGTCATGACGAGCTTGTCAGCGTTGACAACAATGATGTAATCGCCCGTGTCGACGTGCGGTGTGTATTCAGGCTTGTCTTTGCCACGGAGTCTGAGAGCGATTTCAGCGGCAAGGCGGCCGACAACCTTATCGGTTGCATCAACCACGTACCATTCACGCTTCACTTCAAGCGGCTTGGCCGAGAAGGTTTTCATTACTATTCACCTATAAATTTGGCGCATACAAATGCGCCGCAAATTATCTTTAAGCTCGGGCGGATTAATTCCCGAGACGACATTATTTACAACGGACGAGCGATGACGAAAGGACAACGCTCCAACAGAGAGGACAGGATTATACGTAAAAAATCAAGTCAATTCAACTTGATAACACGCAGATAAAGTTTTTTGCAATTTGGCCGAGCAATCTTTGCTCGGCCAATCTTTTTATTCGGAAGCTTCAGCTTCAAAAACGTCTTTGATCTTCGGCAGAAGTTCTTCTGTCTTGGCCTTATTCATCTGGCCGATTCTCAGACGACGATAAAGAACATCTTCAGGCGTCATAGCAAACTGCGTATCGCGGCAATGCACTGCGTATGCCTTCAGCTGCTCATCCGTCAGGGTACCCTTGAGGATCTCGGCTTCAATTTCATCAGGGTTGAACTCGTTGTCGCGATAGATCGACATATATTTCGTCAGGCACGGACGCTTGTAAATTAAGCCTTGGTCCACCGCCACGGACATCGCGTGCTCGGCCATCTTGCGGTAAGCCGTCCACTTGCCGCCGGTCACCGTAATCATGTTCTTAAATTCTGGAATCACCGAGTGTTCTCTGGAAACAGCTGCGGTCGAGCCGCCGGCATTCGGATTGAACAAAGGACGCAGTCCGGCAAATGAAGCTAGGACGTCCTTGCGCGAGATCGGATAGGCCAGATACTTGCGGGCCGTCTCGAGCATGAATTCGATTTCTTCTTCCGTAGGTTCCGGATTGAAAGAAATGTCCTTTTCTTCTTTGTCCGTCGTTCCGATTTCAAGGACGCCGTGCCAGGGAATGCAGAAAAGAACGCGTCCGTCGGAAGTCTTCGGAATAAACATGCCGGTCTTGCCGCCAAAGTGATCTGTGCTGACAACAATATGAGAGCCTCGGGAAGCACGAATAAACGGCTTCACCTCCGGAGAAACCATGCGACGGATTTCATCGGCCCAGACACCGGCCGCATTAAAGACCATGCGGGTCTTAACGCTGTATTCTTTGCCGCTGAATTTATCCTTGACCTTCACAACGGTAATTTCGCCGCCGCAGCCTCTTTCAAATCCGACGACAGGCACATAGTTCAGCAAAAGTGCTCCGCGGGCTTCCGCCGTTTTCATTAAGGCAATATTGAGACGGGAATCATCGAACTGAGCGTCCCAGAACTGGACGCCGCCCTTTAAGCCGTCGGCTTTGACGCCGGGCAGACGGCGGATGGTCTCGGCCGCGGAAAGGAATTCGGTCTTGCCGACCTCGTAGCCGCCGTAAGCCATGGCGCCGTAAAGGCAGAGACCGGCCATGTAGTATTCGCGCTCGAAGTTTTCGTAGCAGGGAAGAATGAACGGTTCCGGATGAACGATATGCGGTGCATTGCCCAGCAGCAGTTTGCGTTCGATCATCGCCTCGCGAACCAGCTTCCAGTCGCGGGGATTCTTCATATAGCGAACGCCGCCGTGGATCAGTTTGGTGGAACGGCTGGAAGTGCCCTCGGAGAAGTCCTGCGTGTCGAACAACACCGTGGAAAAACCGCGAGCAGCGGCATCAACCGCAATACCGGCGCCGGTCGCACCGCCGCCGATGATGAGCACATCCCAGACTTTGTCCTCTTCCAATTGCTGGAGACGGCTTTCTCGCCCCGGATTAGTCTTTGCGTTGAAGTCCATTCTTACTGCTCCCATCCTTTAGACCGCGCCACTGCCCGGCCCCATTGTGTCGTTAAAAATTCTCGTTGATCCTGCGACATCGTCGGCTCAAATGTCCGCTCGCGCCGCCATAACTTTTCAATTTCTTCCGTGCTCTTCCATACTCCGCAGCCGAGTCCAGCCAGATAAGCCGCACCCAAAGCCGTCGTCTCAACCACTTCTGGACGCACGACCGGAACGCCGGAAATGTCTGCCTGAAACTGCATCATCAGATCATTTTCCGAAGCGCCGCCGTCAACCCGCAGCTCGGTGAGCCGCGCGCCGGCATCGTTCATCATTGCCCGAAGTACGTCATTGCACTGGAATGTTATTGATTCTAATGCAGCCCGAGCAATATGCGCGCGAGTCGTTCCACGAGTCAGACCGATCATTAATCCTCGTGCATGAGGATCCCAATAAGGCGCGCCTAACCCGACAAAAGCCGGAATTAAATAAACGCCTCCGTTGTCCTTGACCTGCCGTGCCAAACTCTCGATTTCAGCGCTCGTGTCAATCAGCCCTACGCCTTCTCTAAGCCACTGGACAACTGCACCGGCCACAAAAACGCTTCCTTCCAAGGCATAACTGGTAGCACCCGGAATCGTCCACCCGATAGTGCTCAGAAGTCGGTTGTCGGATAACTTAGGCGTCGAACCCGTATTCATAAGGAGGAAGCCGCCGGTACCGTAGGTATTTTTCGTCATGCCGGGCTTAAAGCACGCTTGCCCGAACGTCGCTGCCTGCTGATCGCCGGCTGCGCCGCAGATATCGATAGGAGCGCCGAGGATTGCCCGCGCCGTCCTGCCGATGAGACCTGAGCTCGGAACGACGCGAGGCAGCATGGACGCGGGAATGCCGAAGATATCCAGCAGTTCCTCATCCCAGCGGCAGTTGTGAATATTAAATAAGAGCGTGCGCGAAGCATTCGAGACATCCGTCACATGCCCAAGACCGCCTGTCAGGTTCCAGATAAGCCAGCTGTCGACAGTGCCGAACAAAAGCTCTCCGGCTAAAGCCTTCTCTCTTGCACCCTCAACATTGTCTAATATCCAGCGAACCTTGGACGCAGAAAAATACGGGTCTAAACAAAGGCCGGTTTTGTCATGAATTAAAGGCTCAAATCCGCTGTCGTGAAGCCTTTCGCAAAAAGCCGCAGTACGCCTGTCCTGCCAGACAATCGCGCGATAAATCGGCTTTCCGGTCTTCTTGGACCATACGATGGTGGTCTCTCTTTGATTCGTGATGCCTAACGCCCGAAGTCCAGACCCGGACAGCTTAAGATCAGCCAAGGTGCCTAACAAACATTCCTTTTGCTTCTGCCAGATTTCCTCGGCATCCTGCTCGACCCAGCCGTCGTGCGGAAAATACTGAGTCAGAGGTTTTTGACTCGCTGCCAGAGGGCGCCCCTCTGCATTAAAAATAATCGCACGGGCGCTTGTCGTCCCTAAGTCCAGAGAAGCTATTAATTCTGTGGTTCCATACATTCGGGCGAACCTCATTGAATACTTTGATCGGTTTTCCGGCCCCGAAACAGAGAGACGGCCGGATTAGTAATGTCAAACTAACACAACCCGCCGCCCGATGTCCGAATTTTCTTCGCGCTCTTGTAAAAGAATCTGCCGAGATTGATTTCTTTTGTGCCTTATTGAACGAATTCAGTCTAAAAAATGCCGATATCCGTCCTTTTTTGCAGTCTAAAACGCCTTAACAGAGGCGGATGCGAGAATTAGAGAATTAAGCAAGGAGGGGTTTTCTCTTAGTTAAACACCGAATTTTGATTAACTTCGTTTATTTTCCATTGAAATTCGGTGAAAACACAACTTCTTCTATTCTGCTCCAAAATTGGGAATTTAAAAATCCCTAACAATTATTCGAAAAATATGAAACAATTGGGGGTAGAAGTTTTAAAAAGAAAGTGAGGATTATATGAAGCTTCCACTGCAAGTTAGTTTCCACGGTATCGATCGTTCCGAAGCTCTTGAAAATTTAATCGCAAAAGAAGTCGAAGGACTCCACAAATTTGATGCTGATCTGATCAGTTGCCGCGTCGCTGTTGAAAGCGAAGGCCGCCACCAGAACCAGGGCAGAGAATGCAGCGTTCGCGTTTCTCTCAACGCTCCCGGCCACGAATTCATCATGAACACGAAGAACGAAGATGCCCACGCAGCCGTTCGCGCTGCTTTTGACTCTTTGGCCCGTCAAGTCAAAGACAATGCTGCAAAGCGCAGAGGCAATTAATCCTCTTTTCTGCTTGATGCAATCGAAGACTCTTCACTGAGTCCGACACCCGCCCGACAAATGCCGAGGCGGGTTTTTTTTTTTGCCTGCCGTTTGCGTTTCTTTTCGTTTCGATTTCAAACATTTCCTCACAACTCGTTGATTTTCTTGAAATCTTGACGAGAGTATAGTTGACGCTACCAAAGTGCCGTCTTTAAAAATCACCTTCGGATTCCACTATAGGCGGCCTACTCCGTTAACTTGGAAGAACATGCAGACTAAGAACAACGCAAAAGAATTTATCTCCGTCCGCGGAGCAAAACAAAACAACTTAAAAAATATCGACGTTTCTTTCGAACACGGCAAATTAACCGTCGTCACCGGCGTCTCCGGCTCGGGTAAATCCTCTTTGGTTTTTGACACCCTTTATGCCGAAGGCCAGCGCCGCTATGTCGAAACCTTCAGCCCCTACGTTCGCCAGTTCATGGACCGTATGGACCGCCCGAAGGTCGACAAAGTCGAGGGCGTGCCGCCCGCTATCGCGATTGACCAGACCAATCCGGTCAGAAACTCTCGCTCGACCGTGGGCACGATGACTGAGATCAACGATCATCTGAAGATGCTCTTTTCTCAGGCTTCTTCACTTTACTGCCGCTGCTGCGGCCGCCCCGTGCGTGAAGAAAGCCCTCAGGACATCTGGGAAGACATCGCCGAGCGCTTAGAAAACGTTTCTCCGGACGCACGCCTAAGCGTGTGCTTCCATGTGCACGTCCCAGCCTCTCTTCCTCCCGAAACGGCCATTGCCGGTTTGGAGGCTCAGGGCTTTACACGCTGCACTGTCGTTTCTCAGGACAAAACAAACGGCTCGGATATTGAGGTCATTGCCGACCGCTTTAAACCGTCGGTTCCCCGCAGCCGCGCCGTTGAAGCTGTCGAAACCGCGCTTCGTCTCGGCAAAGGTTTGATGGAACTCAAAGTCCGCGTTCCCGGATCTGAAGAGGAAGTTTGGAAATTCTCCGCCGCACTCACTTGCCCTGAGTGCGGAATTACCTATGCGCGTCCCCATGATTCGACTTTCAGCTTCAACTCTCCGTTAGGTGCCTGCGACACCTGCCGCGGGTTCGGAAGAATCATCGGCGTGGACTATGGTCTGGTCATTCCCGACGAAAGCCTCTCCATTAAAGAAGGTGCCGTCAAACCCTGGAATACGGAAAGCTACTCCGAATGCAAGGACGACCTCCTGCGTTATGCCGCCGAACGAGGTCTGGATGTCAGCAAGCCTTACCGTGATCTGACTCAGGAAGAAAAGGACTGGGTCTGCTTCGGCGATCCGAAATGGACAAGCTTCCGCTCTAAGAAGTGGTACGGCATTAAGCATTTCTTCGAATGGCTCGAAACGAAAGCCTACAAGATGCACGTCCGTGTCATGCTCTCCCGCTATCGCAGCTATACGGCCTGCCCGGACTGCCACGGCGCTCGTCTCAAACCCGACGCGCTTCTTTGGCGCATCGGCACCAAAGAAAACGCCGATCATGCGTTAGGCTCTCATCAGCGCTGGCGTCCTGCCAATGCTACTTTCTCCGACGCTATTCTTCGCGATCTGCCCGGATTAAATATCCGTGATCTGATGCTGCTTCCGATCGAACGACTCAGAATCTTCTTCGATGAGCTCAAACTTTCTCCGGCACTCGAAGAAGGCTGCGGCATGCTGCTCGACGAAATCCGCTCCCGCCTGCGTTACCTCACGGAAGTCGGCCTCGGTTATCTCAATCTTGACCGTCAGAGCCGCACACTTTCCGGCGGAGAAGTTCAGCGTATTAACCTGACCACCGCACTCGGCACTTCGCTGGTCAACACCTTGTTCGTACTCGACGAGCCTTCTATCGGTCTACATCCTCAGGATATGGATCGCGTGAACTCCGTCATGAAGCGTCTGCGCCGCGCCGGCAATACCTTAGTCGTTGTGGAACACGATCCTCAAGTCATGCTCGCAGCCGACCGCATTATTGATATGGGCCCCGGACCCGGCGCCAACGGCGGCAGAATCGTCTTTGACGGCACGCCCGAAGAGCTCAAAAAGGCACGTACGCTCACGGGTTCCTACCTCCGCGGTGAAAGAACCTTCCCGCATTCCGCCCAAAAACGCATCAACCCGGCCAACCCGGCGCTGGTTCTGCTGGGCGCTTCCGAGCACAACCTCAAAAACTTAGACATCCGCATTCCGCTGCACTCAGTCGTGTGTATTGCCGGCGTCTCGGGTTCCGGTAAGTCCACGCTGGTTCAGGACATCCTGGTACCGGCTCTGATGAAAGCCAAAGGTAAGTCCACGGAAGCCCCGGGCAAATTTGAGAAGCTCCTCGGAACCGAAAACATCAGCGACGTTTCCTTCGTCGATCAGTCTCCGATCGGTAAAACGACACGAAGCACACCGGCACTTTTCATGGGTGCGTTCGAAACCATCCGCCGTCTCTTTGCCGCATCTCCGGAAGCCAAGAAGCGTAAATATGAAGCCGGAACATTCTCCTTTAACTCGGGAACAGGCCGCTGCCCCGCCTGCTCCGGAAGCGGTTTTGAACACATCGAAATGCAGTTCTTGTCCGACGTGTATTTAAGCTGCCCGGAATGCAAAGGCACCCGCTACCGCAATGAGATCCTCGAGGTCAAGCTGTCTCGTAACGGCAAAGAGGCCAACATCGCCGAAGTGCTCGACATGACGATCGCTGAAGCGATTGAGTTCTTCAAAGAGAACAAGGAAATCATGCGTAATCTTGAGCCGCTCGTTAAAGTCGGCTTGGATTATCTCAAGCTCGGCCAGCCGATTCCGACCTTGTCCGGCGGCGAAGCCCAGCGTCTCAAGCTCGCCAAGCACCTCGCTGATGCCCTCAAAGGAGAGAGCAAACACACGCTCTTTATCTTTGACGAACCCACGACCGGCCTGCACTTCGACGACGTATTCAAGCTGATGAAGTCCCTGCAGGAACTCGTTCAGTCCGGCCACTCCGTTCTTTTGGTTGAACACAACCTTGACGTGATTAACGCCTCCGACTGGATTATCGAGCTCGGACCGGAAGGCGGTGAGCGCGGCGGACGCGAACTCTTTGCTGGTACGCCGAAAGACTTCCGCATCAAGGACACACCGACCGGACTGGCTTTAGCTGCTTATAACAAGGCCCTCAAAGAGAAAAATCCGAGCGCTTACTTCACGGACTTCAAGCCGCAGGAAGAACCGAAGGCCCTGTCCTACCCCAAAGATGCCATCACGGTCGTCAATGCGCGTGAGCACAATTTGAAGAACTTGTCTCTCCAGATCCCGCGCAACAAGTTCACCGTCGTCACAGGCGTCTCGGGTTCCGGTAAATCCACCTTGGCCTTTGATTTGATCTTCAACGAAGGTCAGCGCAGATATTTGGAATCGCTCAACGCCTTTGCTCGATCCATGGTGCAGCCCGCAGGCGCGCCGGACGTTGACGCGATTTACGGTATTCCGCCGACGGTTGCGATTGAACAGCGCACCTCTCGAGGAGGCCAGAAATCCACCGTCGCCACAATGACGGAGATTTATCATTTCCTGCGTTTGCTCTATGTGAAGCTCGGCACCCAGTACTGCCCGACCTGCAATGTGCCGGTCATCAAGCAGTCTAAGGATCAGATTTTTGCCTCGATCATGAAGACTTATAAGGGTAAGGAAATTACCTTCCTCGCACCCTTGGTCAAAAACCGTAAAGGCTTCTACAAGGACCTGGCGGTTTGGGCAAGAAACAAAGGCTATGAGCACCTGATTGTGGACGGGGAAAAAGTCTCTACACTCCGCTTCCCTTCCTTGTCTCGTTTCACAGAACACAACATTGATCTGCCTACCGGCACGGTGAAGGTCACGCCGGAGAACGAAGGAGAGATCAAACAGCTCGTCGCTGTCACGCTGGACTTCGGCAAAGGAATTTTGGATATCGAACAAAAGGGCAAAAAACGCACCTTCTCGTCGACCTCCAACTGCCCGAACTGCCAGAAGAGCTTCCCTGAACTTGACCCGCGCTTGTTCTCCTACAACTCCAAGCACGGCTGGTGCCCGACCTGCATGGGCAACGGCTTCAAGCCCTTCCAAAATGCGCTTGCTGTCGACGAGAACACCGGTGAATTGACGGCCGAAGCCATGTCCGAAGAACTGGTCATTTGCCCGGACTGTCACGGTCAGCGACTCAATCTGGTTGCGCTCAACGTCCGTTTCAATGACAAGTCCATCGCGGAAGTAGCTGCGATGACGATTGATCAGGCGGCAGATTATTTCAACACGATTGAGCTCACCGGCCGTCAAGCCGATATCGCTCGTGATGCACTGCAGGAAATCCGCTCTCGTTTGTCGTTCTTAAAAGAAGTCGGACTCTCCTACTTGAATCTCGATCGTTCGGCTCCGACGCTCTCCGGCGGTGAAGCTCAGCGCATCCGCTTAGCTTCTCAACTCGGCACAAACCTTCAGGGTGTCTGCTACGTCTTAGACGAACCGACCATCGGTCTGCATCCGCGTGACAACAAGATTCTGCTGTCTGCGCTCGAACAACTCACCTCCAAAGGCAACTCTTTGCTGGTAGTAGAGCATGATGAGGAAACGATTCGCAGTGCCGACCATGTAATCGATATCGGACCGGGCGCCGGTACTCGCGGCGGTCAGCTGATTGCGCAAGGCTCGGTGGAAGATATTGAAGCATCCGAGAAGTCTTTGACCGGCTACTACCTGAAGCATCCGCTGCAGCATACCTGCAAAGCCAAGCGCCGTACGCTGAAATCCGATCCGATGATTACCGTTCAAGGAGCCAATTCTCACAACCTCAAGGATGTGACCGCTTCTTTCCCGCTCAAACGTCTCACCGTCCTGACAGGCGTCTCGGGCTCCGGCAAATCGACCTTGGCCCGCGAAGTGTTCTTAAAGAACATGGCTGCCTTGGTTCGCGAGAAAGGTAAGTCCGTTCCGACGCCGGAAGGCTGCAAAGGCATCTCAGGCTGGGAAACCGTTGACCGCATCCTTGAAGTAGACCAAACGCCGATCGGCAAGACTCCGCGTTCGTGCCCGGCCACTTACATCGGTTTCTGGGACGACATACGCAAACTCTTCGCTCAGTCTGAAGAAGCCAAGGCTCGCGGTTATACCGCCTCCCGCTTCTCTTTCAATGTGAAGGGCGGCCGCTGCGAAGCTTGCGAAGGCCAAGGCATTAAAACCTTGGAAATGAGCTTCCTTCCGGATGTGAAGGTTCACTGCGACGTTTGCGACTCGATGCGCTTTAACGAAGAGACCTTAGAAGTGAAGTGGAAAGGCAAGAGCATCGGCGAAGTCCTCAAGATGGAAGTCGACGAAGCCGTTGAGTTCTTCGCCTCGGTCCCGTCTATTCTTCATCCGCTGAAACTGATGCAGGACGTGGGCCTCGGTTACCTGACTCTGGGTCAGCCGTCTCCGACGCTCTCGGGCGGTGAGGCCCAGCGTATCAAGCTCGTCACCGAGCTCTCCAAAGTTAAGGATGACATCCGCAAGGGCGGCCGCAAGCTGCCGGAAACGGTTTACGTTCTTGACGAACCGACCGTCGGACTCCACATGGCTGATGTCGATAAATTGATAAAAGTTTTGCATCGACTTGTGGATGCCGGCAACACGGTGATTGTCATTGAGCACAACCTGGATGTGATCGCAGAAGCCGACTGGATTATCGATATGGGTCCTGAAGGGGGCAGTCAAGGCGGTAAAAATGTCTTTGCCGGCCCACCCCAGCGTTTACTCAGGGCTTCAACCCACACAGCCGAAGCCTTGAAGGAGTTCATGGAAACGGCAAAACTGAAGAAAACTCAATCTGCGTAATCTGATTTCTTCATTCTCCCACTATAGGCGTCCCACAGAGGACGCTTATTTTTTTAATTCATATAATTTGTTCATTCATAAGGGTGAGTGAACGCAGTTTTCTCGCTCTAAAGGTGGGAGTTTAAAGTGAGTGATCAGTACGAGAAAGGCGTTTTGAAAGTCCTTCGTTACGTTTATAACCAGATGGAGCGGTGCCGCAATGCAGATTTTGATGCTTTGGGGATTACCTCATCTCAGGCAAGCGTCATGATGTTTCTATTCAAAAACCGTAAACATGAGGTAACCCAGCAAAGCGTTCAGGCCGCGCTGCTGTTGTCTCACCCCACAATTACTGGTTTGATGAAGCGTCTCGAGGCGAAGGGGTTCATTACGCGTAAAAACAGCCCCGCCGATTTTCGCTGCAAATATGTCAAATTAACGAAAAAGGGCTGCGATATTGAACGAGGCCTGAAAACCAATATGAAGCGCATGCAGGACAGAGCGCTCGTAGGTTTAAGTCAGGAGGAACTGGATAACCTTGAAAAGTCGCTTTGCGTCATTGCAGAGAACCTCCGTAAAGAAGAAGATATGCTCGCAGCAGAACGCATTATTCAAGACATCAAAGAACGAACAAAAGAGGAAGAAAAGGAAGAAAAAGACTGATTTTTTCAGTCTCCTGCAACAGTAAAAGCGCCGAATCGGCGCTTTTGCTGTATCTGTTGCTAGGACCTTCGCTCCACGTACCACATGGCAATAATGGCAGCGAGCGTCATCATGACCGAGGGCAGGATCGCCGAAATAATGGACGGCACACTGTCCAACGCGCTCATAAACGCGAAGAGATTGTTCAGCGCGTAGTAGAAGATGCCGATCATAATGCCGCAGAAAATCTTAATGGCCATACCGCCCGCTCGGGCGTTCTGGTATGCAAAAGGCATCGAAAGCAGCAGCATGACTAAGATTGCCAGCGGATAGAAGGCCTTGGACCAGAACGCCGTATCAAAGCGCTTATAAGTCTGTCCGTTTTCCTTCAGATATTCGATGTAGTAATGAAGCTCCTGCAGAGACATGTCTTCGGGCTTAATCATCAGCAGGCCGAAAATGTTGCCGTCTAAGCTCTTGCCCCAGACCATCGACTTCATAACCTTCCGCTCTACCCTCGCCTGGGTCTGTTCTCTGGATTCTTTGGGAAGTGTCGGCACGGTTTCTTCAACCACGTCGTGGAGAACCCAACCTTCCTGCTCGGAATACGTACCGCTCTTAGCCGTCACAATCGACGTCAGATGATCGGGACGATCAAAGACATAGATAACCCAGTCATAGGCAGCCTCGCCCGGACGGAGTCTTTGAACATTTACAAAACTGATTTTCTTCGGCTCGCCCGCTTCATTGCGCTGGACGTCGCGAACCCAAATACCGGAATCAAGCTCTTTGCCGGTAAAAGCTGAGCCGCTGATATCCAGTTTGAATTCTTTTGCCAGTCGCTGAGCCGGAGGCGCAACCAGATTTCCGAGAAGATAAGCGCAGATTACAAGGACGATACCGGGCATCAAAAGCATGCCGCAGAATCGCCACGGTCCGATGCCGGAAACGCGCAGGACCGTAAACTGGCTCGTTGAGGCAAGTCGCGAGAGCGTAAAAATGGAGCCCAGCATCACGGCAATCGGCAGCACTTCATAGCAGCGCGTCGGCAGAATCAGCGCCGTCAGCAGGAACGCTTGTCCCATCGAGTAAGAAGTGCCGATATTGCCGGACTGGCCGATCAAGTCAAAAAAGGCAAACAGAGCAACCAGAGTCAGAAGAACAAACAGGGAGCTCTTCATGATCTGGGCAAAAATCATTCGGGAGACGATTTTCATGGTGTCTCCTTCTTGCGCTTAAACTTCCCTGCTAATGCTCTGAAGGGCTTCTGCAGCCAATAAATGAAAGCATCAAAACGCCCTTGATTTATCGTCATTAGGCGATAGAACAGGAAGGTGGTCAGAACCGCGACCGGAACATTCATGTACAAAGTCGCACCCAATATGCCGACTTTTCCTTGTGTGATCCAAGTCTGGAAAATCGACAGCGCATTCAGGTAAAGGATGAAGATCAGCACGGCTGCTGTCTGTCCGTAATACTTCATGGAGCGCGGATTGTTATAGGAAAGCGGGATAGCAAGCAGTGCCAGATTCAGCGCGACAAGAGGCCAGGATATTCGCCAAAACAGCTCGGAAGCTGCCCGATTGTCTGTTCTCTTTATCAGATCCTCGATCGGCATGGCGTTGAGCTTTTTATTCGCACCGACCTCTGACGGCGAACTATCCATTCTGATTTCGTATTCCCTAAAGTCGGAAACCGATGCTCCGAGACCCGACGGCTTTGTATCGTATTTCCGGCCGTCGTCTAGAACAATGTAACGATCTCCGTTCGGTTTGTTTTCAATATGACCGCGGTCGGAGACGAGCACGGAACGGGAGCCGTCTTTTTTGAGCTCCACCATCAGAAGCGTTTTAACCTTGCCCTTTTCCTGATCGACACCTTCTAAGAAGAAGACCTGACGGCCGCTTTTTGCCTCGATGAATCGGCCAGAAGAAAGTTTGCTGATGTCTTCTTTCTGAGCAAAACGATCACGATAGGCCTGAACCTGAGCTCTTGACCAAGGAGAAACGGCAATCGAACAAGCGGCAACGACAAGAACAACCGGAAGCGCAAAGCGCAGAACCGGACGAATCCAGGAAGTCAGACTCAAACCGCCGGCAGAAAACCAGACGAACATTTCGCTGTCGCGCCAATAACGGTTCAAGGTCATAAAGACCGCTAAAAATAAAGCTAGGGAGATAAGCGCAGGCAGATTAATCAGAGAAGTGTAAGCGACCACTTCCAAGATAGAACCTGTGTCGTAACGGCCGCCTGCGGTTTGGTTCAAAATTCGTACAAGCCCGATAGTAACGACAATCGAGAAGAGCACAGTAAATGCTCCTCCCGCGGTATTAGATAACTCGGATGTGAGTGCTTTACGATAAATCATTCCAGGCTTACACGACGATAACAATCTGCACAGACGCAAATTTGAAACTTTAAGTTTAGCAAGTTTGAAAAACTGTGGATTTCTCTTTTTTACGTCTGTGCCGTCGGCCGCAAAGAAAAATTACAACCTGCCTTCTTCTGCTGCGTGGCAGGCAACTTCCGCAAAGGACCCGTGTGAATCAATCATTTGTCTGAGCGGCATTTCCTTGCGGCAGCGTTCATTGGCAAGCGGACAGCGGGGATGGAACGGACAGCCTGTGGGCGGAGACAGCGGATTAGGCACTTCGCCCGAAATCGGCGTGCGTCTCCGATGCGTCTGACTCAGATCCGGAATGGCGTCCAAAAGCATCCTCGTATAAGGATGTCGAGGTTCGTTAAAGAGCGTTCGCTTATCTGCTAGCTCAACCAGGCGCCCCAAATACATCACGCCGACGCGATCGCTGATGTGGTGCACAACCGAAAGATTGTGAGAAATAAACAAATAAGTTAAGCCTACCTCTCTCTGCAGGTTCTGCATCAAATTCAGCACCTGGGCCTGAACGGAGACATCCAGTGCATTGGTCGGCTCGTCGCAGACGAGAAACTCCGGATGAATGGCGATTGCTCGCGCGATAGAGATTCTCTGTCTCTGACCGCCGGAAAACTGGTGCGGATATTTGTCCTTGTCTTCTTTTGAAAGATTGACAAGATGAAGAACGGAATTCACGCGGTTTTCGATTTCTTTCGGATCTTTAATAACCTTTTGCGCGATGATGGGCTCCGCGACGATCCGTCCGACTTTCCAGCGAGGATTGAGACTCGCATAAGGGTCCTGGAAAATCATCTGAATTTTCCCGCGCACGAGTTTCTCATCTTTTCCTCGAGACGCGTACAAGTCTTTCCCATCGACTTCTACCGTACCTGCTGTCGGTTTGTCCAACCCTACCAGCATTCGTGCGGTGGTCGATTTTCCGCAGCCGGACTCCCCTACCAGGGCTAATGTCTCGCCTCGGCGAATTTCAAAGGAAACTCCGTCCACTGCCTTAAGCAGCGCCCGAGGTTTTCTTTCAACCACTCGTGTGAGCAAGGAAGGCGATACATCAAAGTATTTCTTGAGATCCTGCACCTTGACCAGTACGGACTGAGTGCACTTTACATTATCGTTTCTCATCTTGGCATATCCTCAGGCGCTCTGATGGTGAAGGGTTCCTGCGGGAACTGCATGCGTTTATTCTGACGACCTGCCTTCCAGCAGGCCACTAACTTATTGCCGCATGGCTGAAGGCCGGGGCGCTCACGAATGCAGCGTTCCTCTGCCAGCGGACAGCGGGGATGAAACGCACATCCCGACGGAACTTCGGTCAAATGCGGCATGGCGCCCGGGATCTGGGAGAGCCGATCCTGTTCGTCTCCGATTTTCGGTATCGAACCCATTAAACCGATCGTGTATGGATGCTCTGCGTCGTGAATCATTTCTTCCACAGGACCGATCTCAGCGAGCCGTCCCGCATACATCACGGCAACGCGATCCGCCGTCTCTGCGATGACACCCATATCGTGGGTCACCAAAATAACCGCTGTTCCGTTTTCTTCGCAAAGCTTCTTAAGAAGCTCGATGATCTGGGCCTGCACCGAAACATCCAGCGCCGTCGTGGGTTCGTCGGCAATGATCAGCTTAGGATCTGCGCTAAGCGCTAAAGCGATGACCACACGCTGACGCATGCCTCCCGAGAACTGATGAGGATAGTTGTCCATTCGTTTGTCCGCAGCCGGCACGCCGGTCGCCTCCAACAGACGAATGGCCCTTTCCCTCGCCTCTTTCTCACTCAGATTGGAGTGAATACGGATTGTTTCGATTAATTGATCACCGATCGTAAAAAGTGGATTCAGACTGGTTAACGGATCCTGGAAAATCGCGCCGATACTTTTGCCGCGGATCTTTTCCATTTCATCATCGGACAGGTTGTCGATGCGCTTTCCTTCCAGAAGGATCTCTCCGTGAGTGATATGTGCCGGTTTTCCGAGCAGACCGATGATGGAGTTACCGACCATGGACTTGCCGGCCCCGGACTCCCCGACAACACCTAATATCTCTCCGGTCTTCAAACTAAAAGAGACATCTTCTAAAGCAATCAGAGTTCCCTTTCTTGTCGGAATTTCTACTTTGAGGTTCCGAACCTCTAAAAGCGGCTGATGATTCATAAGAGTTACTGAAGTTTCGGGTTAAGAGCGTCGCGCAGCCAGTCCCCCAGCATATTGACGGACAGCACAAAGAGAATAAGTGCAACGCCGGGGAAAATCGTGATCCACCATTCGCCCGAGAATAAAAACTCATTGCCGATGCGAATCAAGGTACCAAGAGACGGCGTCGTCGGAGGAACTCCGACACCCAGAAACGACAAGGTTGCTTCCGTAATAATCGCCAATGCTACCTGAACCGTGGCAAGCACCAAGACCGGACCTAAGACGTTGGGAAGGATGTGCGTAAACATGATTCGTGTGGGGCTCACGCCGAAAAGCTTAGCCGCCTGAACATAATCACGTTTCTTCTCACTTAACGTCGCACCTCGGACCGTGCGGGCATAGCGCACCCAGCCGGAAAGAGAAATCGCAAAAATAAGCACGCCGTATGCGGCCTGATCATGCATATTCTCGGGAAGAATCACTCGGATAATTCCGTCGATCAGCAGTGCCAGAAGAATCGCCGGGAAGCTCAGCATCACGTCGCAGAAACGCATGATGACCGCATCCGTGATTCCGCCTGCATAGCCGGAAATCAAACCGAGAGAGACACCTAGGGCGACAGAAATGAATACGGAAGACAAGCCGATCTCTAACGAGACCCGAAGGCCGTACAGAATAGCTGAAAGCAGATCTCTTCCCTGATCATCGGTTCCCAGCAGGAACTGCCACTTGCCTCCCTCCATCCAGGCCGGAGGCAAAAAGGCGTCCGACAGATCAAATGCCGTCAGATCAAACGGATCATAGGGCGCAATCCAGCTTGCAAAGAAAGCAGAGAGCAGAAGTCCGGCACAAATTACAAAGCTGATAATCGCAGCCGGAGAATGCAGAAACTTCCACATTAGGTCGCTTTCCAGAAAGCGCCTGAACGCAGACGGCCGTCCGCTGTTTTTACTCAGCACTATTGCCTCCGCCGTTTAATTTTTGAAGTCGTTTTTCGGCCGTTGCCGCCAGCACGCTTGCAGCCAGCGGCAGGATCTCATCATTGAAATCAAAGTACGGATTGTGTGCCGACGCGCCGCCCTGACCGATGCGAATATAGGCGCCAGGGACTTTTTCCAACATAAAGGCAAAATCCTCTCCGCCCGCCATTCTCGGATAGTTGCGGTCAACGTTTTCTTCACCGACAAAACCGGCAGCTACATCAGCCATGAAGGCTGCCTGCTCAGGCGTGTTGATGCAGGGCGGATAAAAACGTCCGTAATCGGTTTCGGCTGTGCAGCCTAGGCCCACAGCAATAGAGGCACTAATCTCACCGATTCTTTTCTCTACTAAATCCCTGACTTCGGGAGAGAAGGTTCGAGCAGTGCCGACGATTTGACAAGAGTCCGGGCACACGCTCTGCGCACGCGGATCGCCTGCTTGAAGAGAACAGCACGAAACTACCGCTGTCTCCAAGGGATCCACTTCTCTAGACACAATTGTTTGGAGTGCCAAGATAATGTGTGCTGCTGCAATCACAGGATCGTGGTTCAAGTTCGGTCGAGAAGCATGGCCGCCCTTGCCCTTTACGACGATCGTAAATGCGTCGGCAGCCGCCTGCATTGCTCCGTAGTTCAACGCAATTCGTCCCGGTTCAATCGCGGATGAATTATGGAAGGCATAAATTTCCTGCATCGGAAAGCGTTCGAAAAGTCCGTCTTCCATCATGTGCTTAGCGCCGGACCAGCCCTCTTCACCCGGTTGGAAAACCAAAACCACTTTACCTCCGAAATTTCTCTCAGAAGCAAGTTTCTTGGCGGCGCCCAAAAGTGCTGCCGCATGACCGTCGTGACCGCAGGCATGCATTGCGCCTTCGACTTGAGAAACGTGGTCATGGTTGGACAATTCTTTTAAAGGCAGCGCGTCGATATCCGCCCTCAGGCCGACTGAAGCTTCTCCCGGAAGTTTTCCGTAAATGACACCCACGACACCGTCTCCACCGACGCCTTCGTGAACTTCATCAACGCCGTAATCCTTTAGTAAGTCAGCAATGATGCGTGAGGTTCTCGGTGTCACCAAGCCGATTTCAGGATGGACGTGAAAATCCTGACGAATTCGGCGCAGTTCTTCTTTGGTTTCTCCGAGGAAAAAGGGATCTGAATATTTATCCAAATTAACGCTGTTCATTTTTTCTATTCCTTGTTTGCTGCGTCTGATTTCAGCCTCGGATCTACTGCCAAGTAGAGCAAATCAACAATGAGGTTAATGACGACAAAAATAAGAGAGATTAGACAGAGGTAGGCTGCCATGACCGGGATGTCTGCAAACTGAACCGCCTGTATAAACAGCAGGCCCATGCCCGGCCACTGGAAAACGGTTTCGGTCACGATCGAAAAGGCGATAATGCCGCCGATCTGGAGTCCTGTGATCGTAATCACCGGCAGCAGCGTATTTTTCAACGCATGTCTAAAAAAGATTTTTCGTTTTGGAACTCCTCTGGCACGCGCAAAGCGAATGTAGTCCGTGCGCATGACCTCAAGCATTTCACTGCGTACCAAGCGCATCACCAGAGCAATTTGAAAGATCGCCAAAGTCACCGCGGGGAGGATGATATGTTTCAGACCATCTCCGGTGAGCAGGCCGGTTGTCCACCAGCCAAATGCAACCGTCTCTCCTCTTCCGTAGGACGGAAGCCATCCCAGCCAAACCGAAAACACGAGGATCAGCAAAATACCGATAAAAAATGTCGGAAGAGAAATTCCAACGAGCGATAAACCCATCAGCCAGCTTGCCCAAATCGAATTTCTCTTCAGAGCCACAAAGACTCCCAACGGAATTCCGATGAGCGTAGCTACCATTGCAGAGAAAAATGCAAGCTCGAGCGTCGCCGGCATTTTTTCTTTAAACAAGTCAACCACGGGCGCACCTTGGCGCAGTGACATGCCAAAGTCACCGTGGAGAGTATTTGCGATAAACGCTCCGAACTGTTTCCAGATCGGCTGATCAAGCCCTAGCTCATGCGTCAGCGCAAGACGGTCAGCCTCGGTGGCTTCCTGACCCAGCATTTGGGTCACGGGATCGCCTACAAATTGGAACAACAGAAAAGCAATCAAGGTCACGATAAGCATGACCAATATTGCCTGGAGCAGACGTTTTATAACAAACGAGAACATCTGTCGGCATCCTTTCGGGAGTCGATAGGCCGGAAAAGTCATTCCCGGCCAAAAAAGAGAATTACTTCACCACGACTTTATCAAGCTCCAAGCGGTCGTCAGCACGCAGAGGAGCATCTATATTTTTCTTCAAAGCCCAGTTGATAACTTGTGTGTGAAGCGGAAGAACATAGATATTCTTATTGACGCGAAGAAGAGCTTGTTCGATCAACTCATTACGCTTATCAAAGTTTTCTTCTTCTTCTTTGATTTTTTCAATTAAAGCGTCAAGCTCCGGATCCGAAACTCGTCCGATGTTGGACAGGCCGTTGCCTTTTTTAACATCGACAGTTTCCACTAAAGACTGCAGCGGGAACAGAGCGTCCTGAGTGGAGGCACCCCAACCGACCATGCCGACGGAAGAGTCATAACGCAGAACTTTCGGAAAATAGTTCGCACGGGGAATCGCATTAACCTTTACCTTCACGCCGATCTTTGCCCACATGCCGGCCAGCGCTTTACCGATGGCCTCGTCGTTGATATAGCGGTTATTCGGGCAATCGAGCGTAAATTCAAAACCGTTGGGATAACCGGCCTCTGCCAGAAGCTTTTTAGCCGCCTGCGGATCGTAAGGAAGACGGTCGGCCGCTTTGGCGCTCCAGCCGTTTGTCTCGGAGGAAACAATCGTTCCGTTCGGGATCGAGAAACCTCTCATCACGGCGCGCTGAAGTGTTTTGATATCAATAGCCTGATAGAGGGCCTGACGAACGCGGATATCCTTGAACGGGTTCTTGTCGGTTTTCTTACCGTCGACAAAAACGTAAGGAGATTCGTCACGCATTTGGTCCAGAGAAATCATGAGCACGCGGAGCTCGGGTCCGGACTGAAGTTTGACCTTCGAATTGTTTTTCAGGCGCTGGATATCTTGAGTTGCGGGATCAGGGACAAAGTCCACCTCTCCGGACAATAAAGCTGCCATACGGGTCGCCGCAGATTTAATCGGAGTGTAGATGCCTTCTGTGACATTTCCGACTTTGTTGGCTTTATTCCACCAATCAGGATTTTCAACAAAAACTGTTTTGATATCAACTTCACGAGACTGAAGTTTGAAAGGACCGGTGCCGTTCGCATGTTTTGCTGCATAGGCTTCTTCTTTGGCAACAAAATTCTGCGGTGCAGTTGCTCCGTGCTTTTCAGCCCAGGCTTTATTCAAAATTCTGAGATAGGCAAGCTGATTGAGAAGGACAGGAGAATGATTAATCGTTTTGATCAGAACATCGCCGTTCGGAAGCGCTTCGGCGCCCAAAATGCCGGCCGTAAATGTTTTGAACTGAGAAATCGGATGGAGGGCTCGATTGATCGAGAAAGCCACGTCTTCGGCTGTCAGAGTCTCTCCTTCATGAAATTTCACGCCTTTGCGCAGCTTGAAAACGAAACCTTCGGGGACTGAGGTCCAGCTTTCCGCAAGAGACGGCGTCACTTTACCTTTGTTGAGATTAACTAATGCTTCGTAAACGTAAGAATTGGCGGTATTGTTGAATGCTTCATTCTGAGCGTGGGGATCAAAAGTTAATATGTCCCCTTGGCTGGCCCATTTGAAAGTAGCGGCGTAAGCACCGGAAGAAATGCCGATCCCCATTGCGGCACAAGTCATTGCAATTGCTACGAGTCGTCTCATGGTAAATCTCCTATGAAAAGTAGAGAACAATAGAAAATTTATATCATGAGGCAGGAGCAAAAACCACTTTAGAGAAATAAATTTAAGGGTATTTTCCCGCGCTGGAAAAAACAAAACCTCTTGAACGGTTAAGTCCAAGAGGTTTGTCTTTTATGGAGAGCCCGGAGACTACCTACTTTCGCAAGAAATACAACTCACTATCATCGG
>ENA-OWYN01000059-OWYN01000059.1-human-gut-metagenome-genome-assembly--contig:-NODE-59-length-76875-cov-44.1068_pt1 | contig 76875 bp, 66 predicted proteins | sample MGYA00249750_ERZ652086 | MGnify/ENA primary metagenome ERZ652086 (study PRJEB26925, sample SAMN05827237) | human gut metagenome | biome: ENVO:2100002; feature: ENVO:00000062; material: ENVO:00002003...
TTGCTGTATAAAATCGCTCATTAATTTTCAGCTATGAAAGTTTTGATGTACCGTGCGAGGGTATTTCTATCGACATTGCAAATTTGGGCAATCTTACGTTGTGATATGTTTGCTTTTAATAATTCTTGTATTAGATTTTTTTTATTGTGTAATTTATATTTATCAGGTGCACTTTTCTTTCCTTTAGGACGCCCAAGTATAATACCTTCTGCTTTTTTCCTTGATAATGCCTCTTTTGTTCGCTGGCTAATAAGATTACGTTCAATTTCGGCAGATAGTCCGAATGCAAATGCTAATACTTTACTTTGTATATCCTCACCTAAGCGATAATTATCTTTTATAGTCCATACTTTACACTCTTTGGTCATACAAATGTTGAGTATTTCCATAATCATAAAAAGATTCCTGCCAAGACGTGACAGTTCTGCACATATAATAAGATCATCCTTTTCCACTTGTTTGAGAAGTTTGCCTAATTCTCTTTTACTATATGCTTTAGTACCACTGATGGTTTCTTCTATCCAGCCATCGATCTCCATTTTTTCATGTTCACAGAATTTGTTGATTTCAAAACGTTGGTTTTCTACCGTTTGCTTATCGCTACTTACTCTAATGTATCCGTATATCATATGTATAAATTTTGAATGAATGAATAAGATACATTAATCTTTTTATGAACAAGATAAAAAGGATATTACTTTTGTTTTTTATTAAAAGTAGTTCTCTTGAGAAATTTTATTTAGGTATGTTTTGCTACTAATTTTTATGCCTTGTAATATACTTCACTTAACTTATCTCCGATAATTTTCTTCTCATTACTACCTATAGTAGACAATCTCACCAACGGAATTCCGTACAACTCTAAAATACGATCCTTTTTAATATCACGTTCTGACTGACTTGTCCCCGATTTATGGAATGTATATCCATCTGTTTCAATAGTCAATATCGGTTGCTTGCTCACACGATTATAAATTAGAAAATCGATATGAGTGTTTATATTTGCAGCATATTTGCTTTCCTCTTCATTCAATAGAGAATAATCCTGAATCAACATATAGAGTGGTAAATGGCAAATGATATTCAAATGACGCATATTGATATTCTCTTTCAGAATATCTTCAAGTAATGCAAATGTAAGATTCTCGGAATCGTATTCGGATATTTTCTTGTGCTTCTTCAAATAGGCAATTCGGGCATCTGTATATTGCTCATATAGATAATCGAATATAGAATGAATCTTACTGGTGGAAACAGTGCCATTGTTATATTCGATATAAGCGATCAAATCGCTGATATTGCAGTCTTTGGGTTGTTCGTTTCCCGATACGACTAAATAGAATTGTGACTTAGCCCGCGAAACAGCAACATTGAGCAGGTTGGGATCGTCGGAAAAGGAAGTGATGACATCGTCGACAGTGGTCATAATGATAGCATCCTTTTCTCTTCCCTGAAACTTATGGACTGTTGCGACATCAATATCCTCTTCAAGTGCGGATTTTACTGCATCTACTTGTTTGTTATATGGAGCTATGACGCCAATTTCATCTGTTTCATAAGATAGATTCGGTAGTACTTCCTCTTTGATAACATCTATTTCCCGTTGATTCATGTGGCTGCGGGAGTGGTTACCTTTGGCTGTCCGTATGGCACAAATGACATCCTCTTCTCCTTTATCACGTGTCATGATGACAAGATCTCCACCATAAAATTTCTGATTACAGAAATTGATGATTCGGGGATGGCATCGATAATGTTCCCGTAACAAGGTCTGCGGTACAAATGACCAATCGGGGATAAAGTTTAGATGACTTCGATGGATGGCGCTTTCTCGTCCAAAATTGGCATATGTTTTTTAAGCGCTTCTATAATTCTTTCTTTTTTATCCGTTTTCATCATTCTCAGAATCAATTTAGGATATTCATTTGATGATAACTTTAGAATACTTGAAATTTGGAGGTGTAAGCTTTTCCGATTATAGATTTTCAGTAGGTTATCATAATCTTGCGATGTAACTATGGCATCAATTTTCTGTTTAGATTGGTTATATATTTGCGGAATATCAATAGAATTCACAATCTTTTGTGCTTGCGCCTCTAAAGCTTCCATTGTATTTTCACTAGGTTTTGTGTAACATTGAAGTTTATGGCGGATTTCTCTAGAACAAATTGAACATAGTTGTAAATCATATTCTCTTTTAAACTTGTTGAATAAAAACTGTTTTACCTGATTAAATGTTTCATTAGGTTCTAATGCTTGGTTCTCTGCCACTAGTTTTATTATATCCTCGATTAGGTATAAATTTTCGACTTCAGCCACATCTAGCGTGTAAATATTCGATTCCTTATAGCATGAAATCTCCGCTTCCGTCATATAATCACGATCTATTAGCCCTTTTATGCTATAATTATGCATGTTTTTTATTCGCTCATTATTGAATGATTTTGTCATTTCTATGACTTTAGAGCAATCATGGCATGGAATTATGTTATAGTTACTGTAAACGAAAGGGTATAATTGATTATCGTAACTTCCTCTTTCTCCTTCGACAAATAGAACAGGTTTTCTATTGCCTAATACCTCAAACATTAAACTATCAGGAATATTTTCATCGGGATCTAATATTTTAATATCCCATCGGTTATTGCCAAAATATGACTTAACCCATATTTTAGTTGCTTCTTTTCTTGAAGCAGCAAAGTCTAAATCATGAGTTATATATATGAATGTTTTGTTTGGACAGAATTCTTCAATTTTATCCCATAAACGATACATAATAGATTTGTGCAAATGTATTTCAGGTTCATCTATTATGATTGTCATATCATTCGGCGCAATAAGGCATTGACCTAATAGATAAATTGTTACTCTTTCTCCATCAGACATTTCTTTGGCATGATATTCCTCTGATGAAGTAGTTTTGGCTTTTATCTTTGCATCCTCAAGAATAATTTGTCTATGAGGATATATAGCATTCCATATAGAAGTAATTTTGTCTATAATCATTTGTGGAACATCGGCTTTCGTTTCACCTCTTTTTTCTTTATCCTTACAGTCTATAACATAAGCTCTATCCTCTTTATTTAAACGAGCAAAGATAGCAGATAAAACGCTGTCATAATCATCTATTAGTTTAGTAGTTAATCCATTCCCCCAATTCCATTTGTAATTTTTATCATGGTGAAGTTCTTCACCATAATATATTTTATTCCATGCCGCTTCTTCGCTTTTGATAGTGATACTATCCGGGATTGACAATGCTCTTTGAGCTGAAATTCTAAGGACTTCTCCATTTGCTGATTGCTGTTCAATCCAAGCACCTAGATGGCTTTTTCCACTTCCATTTGCGCCTACAATAACAAAATTTTGTACACTCTCAATTTTTGTAGGTTTATTGTTCACAGGTATGATTATAGACTTGTTACTCATTGTTTTTTTTCTGATAAATTATTGTATTTGATGTTTGGTTCAGCAGTTATGGTGTATGAACTGCTTTCAGGAAACTCATATTTCTTCGGGGCTTTCTGATAAAGAGGTTCTGAATCATCATTATCCGTTCATTGTTTGCATTGACGAATGACTGTTTCCAATGCATTAGCAGCTTCCTCGGGCGGATATTTATATTTCTTCAGCAACCGCTTTATCATTTTGCGCATTCCGGCTCTGGCAGATTCTTTTTTCTGCCAGTCAATGTTAGTTATCTCTTAATTTAGCTTCTATCTCTTCAATGGTAGGCATGGTACCTTCCACTTTTTCGGGATAGAACTTCTCCAGATCATATTCGGAAATACCCAAAGGTTGGCTGCTCGACTCCAAAGCATACTGAGCTTGTATGCGGTCTTTCTCTTTGCAAATCAGTAAGCCGATGGTTGGGTTATCCCGTCCTTCCTTACGCAGCAAATGATTGCAAGCTACCACATATCCACCTAATTGACCGATGTCGGCAAAAGCAAATTTACCGATCTTTACCTCTACCACTACATAGCAGGAAAGCGAAAGATTATAAAAGAGTAAGTCGATAAAGTTTTCCGTTTCGCCTATTTCCAAACGATATTCTTTGCCCACATAAGCGAAACCTGTACCCAGTTCAATCAGGAATCGGGTAATGTTATTCAGTAGAGCATTTTTGAGCAATCGTTCATTGTAACGCCCAGTTATACCCGTGAAAGCAAAATTGTAGGGGTCTTTGGTCAACTCCTGTGCAAGGTCGCTCATCGCATCAGGCAATGTTTTTGTAAAGTTAGTCAGTGCCTTGCCCTGCCGCTCATAAAGGTCGGTGCTAATGAAATTGAGCAGCATACTACGACTCCAGCCGTTCTCCACCGTCTGGTGAACATAGAACAGAGCTTTGTCTATATCGTCTTTCACTTTATCCATTATCAAACAATGGTGTCTCCATGGGACTTCAAATATTCCACCAACTTGGTGGAATAATTCCGTTTCATTTTTTCCACCAAGTTGGTGGAAAGTTTTCAGAGCATCCTTGTATAACAAATAAAACTTCCTACAATAGTAAATATTGCTCTTTGACAAACCAGCCGCATTGGGTATAGCTTCACGTAAATCTTTGCTCAATCGAGTGATAACACTTTCGCCCCAGCGTTCTTCTACGTGCAATTCAACAATGTCACGACCTAAAAGCCAGTTGAATTTCAACTGTTCCACATTTACTTTCACCGCTGCCTTTATTTGGCTTTGACGATAGCGACCGCAAAGGTCTTTCACCCATTGCAGATATTCTTTATCAAGTATGTTTATTGACTTGTTCATCGTAATCTATAATACTTCAGTTGCGTTAATTTTTAGTTCTCCTGACATCAGCTTCGGGAGAAGTGTGTCGCGTAGAATTGTTAACCTAATACTTTCCTGATCATTTCTTAGTATTTGGTCGAAATACGGTTTATTTATCTGCCTATTTTGGTAAAACAGATGATTCTTATTGTTATGTGTATTGTATCTTATCTGCATTTTAATTAATGTATTAAAAGTAGAAAATAATTTCCATAGTGCTGTCGTACTTTAAATGAGAAGTAAATGTAGGCATTATTATTGATGTGATTGTTATAGTTGGAGTAAAATTTATTCTTTTGGTTGTTAGAATATGCAGAAACTCCTATTCTAACAAAAAAATATGATTTGCAATGAACATTCTAATGCAAGTTTAATACTTCACTTAACTTATCTCCAATAACTTTCTTCTCATTACTACCAATAGTAGACAATCTCACTAACGGAATTCCGTACAACTCTAAAATATGATTCTTTTTAATATCACGTTCTGACTGACTCGTCCCCGATTTGTGGAATGCATAACCATCCGTCTCAATAGCCAATACCGGTTGTTTACTCACACGATTATAAATTAGAAAATCAATATGAGTATTTATATTTGCAGCATATTTGCTTTCCTCTTCATTCAATAGAGAATAATCCTGAATCAACATATAGAGTGGTAAATGGCAAATGATATTCAAATGACGCATATTGATATTCTCTTTCAGAATATCTTCAAGTAATGCAAATGTAAGATTCTCGGAATCGTATTCGGATATTTTCTTGTGCTTCTTCAAATAGGCAATTCGGGCATCTGTATATTGCTCATATAGATAATCGAATATAGAATGAATCTTACTGGTGGAAACAGTGCCATTGTTATATTCGATATAAGCGATCAAATCGCTGATATTGCAGTCTTTGGGTTGTTCGTTTCCCGATACGACTAAATAGAATTGTGACTTAGCCCGCGAAACAGCAACATTGAGCAGGTTGGGATCGTCGGAAAAGGAAGTGATGACATCGTCGACAGTGGTCATAATGATAGCATCCTTTTCTCTTCCCTGAAACTTATGGACTGTTGCGACATCAATATCCTCTTCAAGTGCGGATTTTACTGCATCTACTTGTTTGTTATATGGAGCTATGACGCCAATTTCATCTGTTTCATAAGATAGATTCGGTAGTACTTCCTCTTTGATAACATCTATTTCCCGTTGATTCATGTGGCTGCGGGAGTGGTTACCTTTGGCTGTCCGTATGGCACAAATGACATCCTCTTCTCCTTTATCACGTGTCATGATGACGAGATCTCCACCATAAAATTTCTGATTACAGAAGTTGATGATTCGGGGATGGCATCGATAATGTTCCCGTAACAAGGTCTGTGGTACATTCGGAATAACTTTGCAGATGGATTGCAAAAAACTCATATTGGCACAATCATATTCCGGCTTAATCAGGCAGGCATTAGCGATAAAGTTTAGCTTTTCCTTATTTTCTTCCGTGACCACATTGGGAAGTTGCATGGTGTCGCCGACAATGATTGCATTTTTAGCACATGACAAGGCTAAAGCTCCGGTTTCAACGGAAACCTGCGACGCTTCGTCCATAATGATATAATCATATACAGCATCTCGTTGCAAACTGCTTAATGATGAAAAGGTCGTACTTAAGATAATAGGGTATTCTTTCTGTACCTCTCGCCAATTATTTTTTAGATCAGGGAGCGTAAAGATGGGCTTGTCATGGTTATTGCCATAGGTATGAAATAACTGATTCTTTAGATATTTCATTGATGTATCGGCCATTTGTCTAGCCATTTCTGCTGCATCTTTGTTGGCAAGCTCCTTTTCTAATGTGTCTATTTCGACTTCCAGCTCTGCATACTTTGTTTGGTAGAATAAGATTTGGAAGTCGGCGATAATCAAACTCATCTCCCGTTTATAAAAACCTTTATCGGGGATTTTACAAATCGCTTTGCTCCTGAATTTAAAGAATAACCATTTCAACCGTTGAATAAAAGCAGCTATTCCCCGAAGACTTGATGATTGCTCTTTTTCTGCAAATTGTTGACATTCATTCCATAAATTCAGAAGGTCTGCCGAGCTGGAATTTTTCCGTTGTTGGAGAGTAAATTCTTTTGTTCCGAACTCTTGCAGATAATGTTGCCACTCTATTTTTAAAGCTTGTATTTCCTGTCTTGCCATGGCAAGGCGTTCCTGTTTGTAAAATATGCTTTTTAGTTCTTCTGTCTGATGATGTATCTGATTGAGAAATTGAGGTTGGTCGACATCCGTATCATGCCATGACTCAAAGTGCTCCGGATATTGTTTTTCCTCTTCTTGAGTCTCGATGAATTTCTCTTTGTTAGCTGTGCTGCCAAGCAATGCAACAATGAATCCCATATCGTATTTGGATAACTTCTCAAGTACATTGACAATGGCGGAGTTATTATTAGATACTACCTGAACAGTCTTACCACGCACAAGGATATTGGCAATGATGTTCAGAATCGTTTGGGTCTTTCCAGTTCCCGGAGGTCCTTGCACAACACTGATTTGATTCTCAAAAGCTGCCTGGACTGCTTTTTGCTGGCTTGCATTACAACCGAAAGGAAAAATCAAGGTTGAGGCAGTCCGGGTCTGCATTTTATATTTTTGAGGATTCAGATATACAGCAATAGCTCTGTTGTTTGCGATGAAATGAATCTTTTCATATTGTTTTGCCAATAGCTTCGTTCCGTCATCAGCTTTCAATTCGTTCGCATCGGCAACTTTCTTCAAATATTCGAATATACTTTTCGAACGACTCTCTCCCAAGCATGATTCGATAATTTCTAAGTCTTTTTCTCTGTAATCATACTCTTTACCATTCAGAAAACGAATGTGCCAATAGTTGTGTGATCCGGTCTTAAAAATAGATAAGGCTTTGATGTTTGATAAAGTTCTCCCTTTACTGATTATTTGATAATTATTGGGGTCCGGTTTGTCCGGATCAGTCAGCCAAAGGACATTTTCTTCTTTGTAAGTATACGCACTGGGAACATTCCGGAATACTACCTTATAGTTGCCATTATGATTTTGGCAACTTTCTATTTCAGGAGTCTTGATTTGACCTTTTATAATAATCAGATTTTCGGAAGTATCTATCATAGGCTTGTGTGTAAATATAATAAGTCATGCTGCTGTTTTTATTTATTATTTAGGATATAAAAGTAAGAATATTTTCCAGAATATCAAAGCTGAAGTAGAAAAAACAGTGAATGACTTTATTCAGCTTTGTATTGTTATAAATATAGAGTGAGATTCGGTTTGGGAGTATTGAACGTGATAAAAGAGATTTGTTTTGCCAATGAAATCATTATCTTTGCAAGGTATATATTAATGAACGAGGAGGATATTATGCTTGCATACACATATATTGAACACGGAAAGTTTGAATTGCAGGAGAAAGCAAGACCGGAAATAAAGGATTCACGGGATGCAGTCGTGCGTGTAACACTTGGTAGCATCTGCACCAGTGATCTTCATATTAAACATGGCAGTGTGCCGCGTGCTGTGCCCGGAATAACTGTCGGGCATGAGATGGTAGGTGTGGTAGAACAAGTAGGGGCTGATGTCACTTCGGTGAAGCCTGGTGACAGGGTGACTGTGAATGTCGAAACTTTCTGCGGTGAGTGTTTTTTCTGTAAGCATGGATATGTGAATAACTGTACTGATCCTAATGGCGGTTGGGCTTTGGGGTGTCGAATAGATGGCGGTCAGGCGGAATATGTCAGAGTTCCTTATGCGGATCAGGGGTTGAACCGTATTCCGGATACAGTGAGTGATGAACAAGCTTTGTTTGTCGGTGATGTGCTTGCAACAGGTTTTTGGGCAGCACGCATCTCGGAAATTACCGAGGAAGATACTGTTCTTATCATCGGTGCCGGACCTACCGGGATTTGTACTTTGTTGTGTGTGATGCTGAAGAAGCCAAAACGCATTATTGTCTGTGAAAAGTCTCCTGAAAGAATTCGGTTTGTCCGCGAGCATTATCCTGATGTGTTGGTGACTGAACCGGAAAACTGCAAGGATTTTGTTCTCAAGAACAGTGACCATGGTGGAGCAGATGTTGTTTTGGAAGTGGCAGGGAGTGACGATTCTTTCTATTTGGCTTGGAATTGTGCCCGTCCTAATGCTATTGTCACGATTATAGCCCTCTATGATAAACCACAACTTCTTCCTTTACCTGATATGTATGGCAAGAATTTGGTTTTTAAAACAGGTGGAGTGGATGGCTGCGATTGTAACGAGATTCTCAAGCTGATTGAGAAAGGTAAAATTGATACTACTCCTCTTATTACACATCGATTTCCGTTGAATGAGATTGAGGAGGCCTATCGTATCTTTGAAAACAAATTAGATGGAGTTATTAAAGTAGCTATATCAGGAAATAAATAAAAATAGAATTTGTGTATGAAGAATATACTGATAGTAAGTAATAATGATATGTGCCGCAGTCGTATGGCACAGGAAATTTTGAACTCCTTCGGTAGAGGGATGAAGGTTAGTACTGCCGGTATTTTGGCTGGAAATTCTGTTCTTGACGTTGTTTGCCAAGTGATGGAACAAAATGGATATGACTTTTCGCGTAGAAAGCCCTGTGACGTTGCGACGTATGCCCAACAGACGTGGGATTATGTCATTACCCTTTGTCCGGAAGCGGAGGAAGTGCAAAAGGAAATGCAGGGGGTAGTGAGAAAATACGTTTCTTTCAACTTTACAGATCCCTTTCAGGGAGGCATTCATGTAGAAGATGAGCAGGAAGAACGGGTTAGGGCACTATATGACATCATGCATAAAGAACTGTATGAGTTCTTTCGGAGTGAATTGATGGAAAAATTGTTGCCTCGCTGTTCCTGTGGCGCAAATACGTATTGTAGGTGTGAGTAGGTATTAAGTAATCATATATGTACATCATCCGGTAATGGTGGCAGAATTGCGTCATTTTGAACGCGAAGTTGCCAGAAAGCAATAGCGGATGCGGCGGCTACATTGAGAGAATCGACACCGTTTGCCATAGGAATGCGGACTACATAGTCCGCTTCATTAATTGTTTCGTTTTGAAGACCGTCTCCCTCTGTTCCCATTATGATGGCTAACTTGGGTTCGGTTGCTAAGATAGGATTATCGATAGAGATTGATTTCTCCGTGAGTGCCATAGCGACTGTACGGAAACCCAGTTTGCGCAACTCATTGGGAGAACCGTCCAACCAAGTCCATGGTATCAGGAAGACAGAACCCATCGAAACCCTGACTGCACGTCGGTTTAACGGATCACAAGAATTGCGTGTTAATAATATAGCATCTATCCCCAAGGCGGCTGCGGAACGGAAGATGGCTCCGATATTAGTAGCGTCTACCACGCCCTCAATGACTACGATCCGTCGAGCTTTCCGACACACCTCCTCTGCACTTGGTAGTGCTCGACGACGCATGGCGCAGAGGACACCGCGCGTCAGTGTATATCCGGTCAATGTGGCAAGTAACTTTCTTTCACCGGTATAGACAGGTATATCACCACAACGTTCAATGATGCCAGCGGCATCACCAGTGATATGCTTCTGTTCACACAAGAGGGCTAAAGGCTCATAACCAGCATTCAGAGCTACATGGATAACTTTGGGGCTTTCTGCAATAAACAATCCTTTATCAGGCTCAATACGATTGCGTAATTGAGCTTCGGTGAGGGTACTGAATATTTCTACTCCGGAGTCTGTTAAGGATGATATTTCTATAATGGGCATAGTGATTTCTTTAAATGATCTATTTTATTGCAGCAATGATAGTATGCGCTTCTTACTTGCCGATGCAAGAAATATAAAACATTAATAATCAATAAGTTAGTGCCTAAACGGTAGAAAAAATGCAATATGTGCATAACTTGCTTGTAATCAGTTGATTATGGTGTATTAACAACCGTGAATACTTGATGAATAGGCTAATGTTTGCAATACGTACTAACATTTAACGATTTTATTTATTATTAATTTATCAATATTACAAAGATAGAAAAAATCTGCATATCTGATGTTATTTCGCCTTTTGTTTCTTTCTCTATTAATCGATACATGTGTGTGAATACTGCGTCAAACTTACGAGCCTGATGAAATGTTGCATCGGATTTTGGGTAATCTATACTGCCATATAATGTTTTTCTTGACTTTTAATGCGTTGGTTTATTCAGAAAGCTGGTTAAAGTATTATTGAACCATCTCCTTTTACATCGAAAGATGTACTTTGTGCATCGGGTTTTACATATTCATATCTCATAATATAGAATGATTGCTTTTTTATGTCACAATATCCACTCAAAGAGCGTGGTAAAATGTATTATGATATTCAATGGTCTACATTGAGCGTTCCCATGAAATTTTGTAGAATAAGTACTATATGTATTTTAAAGAGAAAGTATATGAAGTTTATTATGTTACTGAATGTAAAAATATGTATTTAGACTCTTTAAAATGTTTAGTTTGTAGTATTTGCTCTAGATATACTTATCCTAATTGAGAGATAGTAGAAGTGGATAAGTACTTCCTTTGGCGAAAGTGGCAAAGTTGGCGAAATGATCAGAGGAAAAAAATGCATCGTGAAATTTGGAAACTTTTGCCGAGCAAAAAGTAGACTCGGGTTGGTGGAATAGAATCAGGGGAGGCTGCCCGCAGATGAAAGGACAATCCGGTACATCAGAAATTATGAATCGTTTGGAAGCCAATTGTGTGGTTGTTGACAATTTCTCCGGTGTATCCGACAAGTACCGTTCATTTTCATTAACTTATACTCTTCACATTCAGTCTTTCACTGTTCGCAATGTATAAAACCTCTCGCATAATTCATCATAACAGTAAATATATTATTTATTATTAGTTTTATTTTGATTTAACGGTTAATATATTTACCTTTGTGACATGGCAACGAATCATATTACCCAGGCAATGGCCAATCCGGAAATCATCACGGAATTGGGCAGAAGATTTAAGGAGTACAGGTTAACCTACAAGCTCACTCAAAAAGAGGCTGCCGATAAAGCCGGCGTAAGCCTTGTCACTTTGCGACAGTTCGAGAACGGGAAAGCCTATAATATCAACATGGGCAACTTTCTTGCGCTGTTGCGAGTAGTGGACTGTCTGGAACAAATGAACAACCTGCTGCCGGAAATACCTGTTTCTGCCTATACAATGGAACAAATAATGAGCAAAAAGCCCAAAAGGATAAGACATGGAAAATAATATCATAAGTGTTATGCTGTGGGGAGAAGAAGTTGGAAAACTTTATTGGGACGAAAGGAGTAAAAAAGCAGTTTTCAACTATCACCCGAACTTCATCAAGAAAGGACTGGAAATCGCTCCATTGACCGCTTCTGTCAAGGGACCGGCGGCAAAGGGTATGCCCATACTCGGAAACAAAGAGAAGATTTATCAAGGACTCCCGCCGTTTCTGGCAGATTCTTTACCTGACAGATGGGGAAACTTGGTCTTTGACCAATGGGCTGCCCAGAACCATATTTCCAAACGCGGGCTTACATCGGTAGATAAACTCTCTTTTATCGGGAAACGAGGCATGGGAGCCTTTGAATTCATTCCGGCCACTCCCGGATTAGAATCTTCTTCCACCCTCCAGATAGACAGCTTATACCAACTGGCACGCCGTATCTTCGAGGAACGAGAGGGAATATCCGTACAAGATGATGAAACACTGCATCTGCAAAGTATCTATGAGGTAGGAACATCAGCCGGAGGACAGCACCCGAAAGCCATCATAGCTATCAATGAAACGACACATGACATACGTTCCGGCCAAGTTTCATTACCGGAAGGTTATACCTACTACATCCTGAAATTTGCTGAAGGGGATGACTTTCCATTCACACAAATGGAAATGGTATATTATGAGATGGCAAAAGAAGCCGGAATTACGATGATGCCTTCCCGACTTATTCAAATTGAGGGAAAACATCACTTCCTGACGGAACGTTACGATAGGGTAAATGGAGAGAAGATACATACACAGACACTCGCAGCCATGAACCCCGACGCAACAAGCTATGAGGATTTGTTTGAAGTCTGCCGAAAGCTGAACATACCGGCCAATGAACAGTCTGAACTCTACCGCCGGACAGTCTTTAATATCATGAGTGGTAATGTAGATGACCATATCAAGAACTTTTCCTTCCTGATGGAGAAAAACGGTACATGGCACATCACCCCTGCCTACGACATGACATTCACCACCAATTTAGACGGTGCAGCCTACGAAAACATACATTCTATGAGCATTTCCGGAAAGAATGACGGAATCACGGAAGATGATCTGCTGCTATTTGCTAAACTGAACGGTATCAAAAATGCAAAAAAGATAATCGAAGAAGTCAGCCTTGCCGTCAGCCATTTCTATAATTATGCTACCAATTACCAGATAGACGATTATTGGCAAGACCGTATCGAGCAACATCTTTCCGGTCTTGTGCTTCCAAACATAGGGGAAACCATGAAACATTATCTGCCCACCATTGTCGAGCCATACGAAGCGGAAGACGGCTTTTTGGTAACAGAAATCGACATTACTGAAAATACCCGGCATGACTTTCGAATCGAAGCTGTCATTAACGGGAAACGACAGAAATATATTGCCGGACATAAAAGTGATTTAGCTGCTGAAATTATCACCAAAGGGAGAAACAAAATGGCTGCTGAAAACAAAAAAGAGCTTGTACAACGATTATTACTACCTTTGGCCAAGAGAGAATTTGCTCCAAAGGGTTCTTAAACCATTAACATATAACATATCAGGAGTATGGTATGGATAAAATTTTGAGTGTTACATCGTTGTATTACGTTTGGAAAAAAAATACTGAATGTAAAAATCTGTATTTAGACTCTTTTGAAATATTTAGTTTATAATATTTGCTCTAGATATAGTTATCCTAATTGAGAGATAGTAGAAGTGGATAGGAACTTCCTTTGGCGAAAGTGACAAAGTTGGCGAAATGATCAGAGGATAAAAATGTATTCTAATTGTATTAAAAATGACTGTAATAAGTTTTTCTGCATCGTGTAATCTAATAGGATGAAACACTGTGTGTTAAAAAAATAAGAAATCTGTTTATACATAGTTTATGTAGAAATAGATTTCTTATGCTTAGGTTCTTTCCTGTTTTTTTGGGGAAATTGGAAATCTTCTTTTGATTCTCCTTAGTATAGAAGTTAAATCTGGTGTGTTATTTTTTATTTTGCTTCTTCAAAATAGACATAACTTCAGAAGCTAAATATTTATAATCGCTGGCTCCTCCGCTTTTGGGGGCGTGTTCGAATATATCCAGCCCATAGTTACCAGCGCTGTTTAAATATTCGTTACGTTTTATAAAAGTACTAAAGGTGTTTTCGCGAGCTTCTTCTAATAATTGGCACCGAATATCACGACTTGATTTTAAACGGTTCTCATACATTGTTTGCAGGAAGTAATAACTCGTATTTAGATTGTTATTATCCATAATGCCAAAAACGCCTTCGCTGGCTCCGTTTAAAGCATCCAGGCAGTTGATCGGTATGATTATTAAATCAGCCGCTTTAGTGGCATTTACCATCAATGGCCCCATTCCGGGTTCGCTGTCTATTACGATAAAGTCAACTTCCTCTTGTAGGTCATTACAAAAGTTTTTCAGTTTATCGCTAGGGTTTTCGTTAGGTCCTAAATGATAAAGCGAAGCAGAATACGTAGCCAGTTCGATTGTAGAAGGTATCAGATACAAGTTTTTCTTCACTTCTAATGGACATATTGCTAGCTCTGGATTTGATAAGTAATCTTCAAGAGCAAGTCCTCTGTATTGGCGCTTTTGTAATTCTTCCACTCTGTTTTTATTCTCGCAGCGGTTGGTTAAGTTATGTTGGCTGTCGGAGTCTATCATACAAACATTTTTTCCTTTATCAGCCAATGCTGCTGATAAGTTGTGCGCTGTCATTGTTTTACCGACTCCGCCTTTATTATTGACTACTGCAATTATTTTAGCCTTCTTTCCCATATTATGATTATATATTTATTAAATTATATATCATTATATATAGAATATGATTATATACATATATAATGATATTGTGTTTTTTTATTGAAGAATAATATATGATGTACGTTATAAAAGGTTGTTCTCTTTCAAGTCTTTCATAATAAGTTGTACTATATATTGTTGTGCGTTTATACCTTTACTGGCAACATGTATTTTCATGGCTGTATTGATGCTTTCAGGTAAAAGGAGGCTACTTGGCTTTTCATTCTCAAAGTATCCCTTGGATGTTCGAGCTAAAAAGGTTGGTTTACCTTTTGATTTTCGTGCTATTACTCCATATTCATTTTCTGATAAAATGATATATCCTTTCTGTGACAATTCCGCTTTCAATGGATCTTTTTTTGAATCTTTTGCTGATGCTAGCACAATTCCACCTGTAGGTGAGGGCGTATTCCTTATATGTTCAGAATTATCTTCTTCTTTTTTGGGTTTACGACTTATGCTTACGACCCTTTTTTTATTTTCATTTGATGACATAGGCGTTAAGATTATTTTGATTACAAATATAATAATACTATTTGATTATAATGTATATATAAATATCTAATTATATATCATTAACCATTATATTATATATATAATGATATATATAATGTGATTAAATATATATATAATTATTACATTATAAATGTATATAATGTGGATTTTGTAACATGTTTAATATTAATGATATATATAGTAACGTGATATGAATAGTATTCTTTTATTATAGGGATTAACTGGAATTATGTGATTGAACGTGAGATTCCTGTATAGGAAAATATTAACTGCATCGGAAAATATGTGTAAAAAAACAGGCATTTCATATATGAATGGGTTGTTTCTCCTTGTGTACTTTTGTAGGTATTCCTCACTTTTACGTTTATAGGTAGACTTTGTTTTGTAATGGATAAGGCAGAATTCAACAGAACTTCACTAGCCTAAATCCTTTAGGTGTTAGTGGGTTGTTCTGCTGAATTTTTTGTATAATTAAATGAGTTGATAAATCTTTTGTATTGAGATATTTACATTAATAGATACTAACCATTTTCAGAAATGTATCATATCTCGCTTTTGCTATTTCATCAGTAGTAATTTCGATACTGACTATTCTGCTTTTTTCGTGACGTATTCCGGTTTGTTTATCTACACTATGGCTTCCGCCAGTTAAGGGATAAAACCAACATCTGCCATCAGTTTGTTTCTCGTTATCATACAACCTGTCTGATAATAACCCGTACTTGACTTCCTCTGTTCCATATGTAAATATTCCAAATTTGCCCGGTGTAATCTTTTCCATGGAATAATCTTCATATGTAGCTTTGGGGGCTTCTATTTCCCACATACGCCACATATTGCGTACTTGTTTTTTATTGTTATTCATTTCTTCTCGAATAAGCTCTTCTTCTGTTACTGACAATCCTGGGATTTTAACGGTATTCGGGCTTTCTTTCTGATAAGCTTTCACTTCATTGATTAGTAGTTGGAAATCGTACACAAATTCTGCACTACATCCATTTTTCTTGTAAATACGCAATGCGGCTTCCAGTATTTCGGGAGCACATTTATCGTCTCCCTGGAAAACGATTGCAGGGATTTCATTATTGATACATGCTCTTAGCAATTTAACTTGATCTTTCATAATTCAAATTTATTAAAGTATTGGTGATAAAATGTGATATTAATAGAATACTTGATCGTTTTAATATTCTTTTTTTGATCATATATTCTATGTCTTATTTTTATATGCTATTCAAGATGTCAGTGGTTACGAAAATGTAACCTTGATTACCCTTTCTGGTCTGAAAGAATGAATCTGACTTTTCAGTTTTTTGAAGTTTATTGGCATAGTCGTTATTTTATAATTGTTTAGAAATTTGTTTCCCTTTCCTCATTATGATTTCGGGGATTGACTGTTTTTTCTGCTTTGTTATTGCATATCATCTTCATTACAAGGTTTCGATGGAAAAGACTCTTTTCATATGTGAAAAGGAAAATTTTTCATAACGAATGTCTGGTGCGTACCTTGTCAGAATGATGATAGGTGGGTTTCTTTGCAGAAAAAAACAGGTTAATCCCCGAAGTATTGTGAGCGGTAAGTGGCAACGGGGAATGGGGCGTGAAAATATAAGTGACAGACGAAGCTATAAAGGAAATTGTTATTAGCTTACTGGGAAGAGTACAGTACGTTTTGGCTATAAATGGAGTTTAGCCCCTCAATTGATATATTGTTTGGGGATATACATGGATGTAGCATTTTCTGCTCTCTGATTGCATATATCATTCTGCCAAGGCTTTCTTAATAACTACTCTTTTCATCCGGAGTGAAAGGGAAGATTTATCATAGAGAAAACAGACGTGCCCCTTGAAAAAGAACAATGCAATTACCTTTACAGAATGAAGTAGATAGATATTATAAGAGGTACTGCCGCGGGAAGTGGATAAAATATTGTTCTGTATGAGTGGGAGTATGCTGCCGTTTCCGGAAATAATCCGAGGGCAATCAATATTTTAGACTGTTCTTTGGCAGTTGATGTCTGTTATATAATTTATTTCATGTCTTTTAGTGTATGAGTTAATTCACCACAGGGTAACACAGAGTCTCACAGACTTTAATCGATTTGAAATCAAAAAATAGAGCTCCGTGGAACTCTGTGGTGAATGATTCATTATATGATAATATTGAATCTATATATTTCTGTTAGAATAAAGTCTTCACCACCAAAGGTTGTTAATGATTTTAATCCCTCTAGAGAGATGCAATAGAAAAAAAAGTCATCCTCTTCACCGGTATCGTTTGAAAGTCGGATTTTAACATCGTAATGATCATTTGTGTCCTTCCACACAATGTGACTTTCTGCATAGTGAGGCTCTTTACCGTTTTCATAGACGAATGCATCAAATTTCTGTTGGATTTGCTCTTTGACTTCATCCTGATCGGTTAGGATTGTTCCGGTCTTACAACTCTCACACCAGCCGTAAAGAAATGATTCGTCAGTGTAGTTCTTAAATACCTTGTTATTTGGGTTAATTATTGCTTCACAGGAAACATCTGTACTACCACATTTTGTACATATTATCTTCATTATTAGTTCGATTTATCTTGTTATACATTATTGAAACTTATTCCTGTAATAATCTATTAATCTTGCTTGTTCTTCGGGCAACAGCATAATATACCAGTCTTGAATATTTCCTTCCGTTTTTCCCAAATCCCTACAGATTCTTTCGAAATCATAATCAAGAGGTTCAATCAATCCTTGGTATAAAAGACATAATTCATTATTCAAATTCAGATAATTCAAATTATTCAGATATTTAAAAATATTCTGTAATAAGACTTGTTCTTTCATATTATTCATGTTTATACATTTTACTCTAGATGAGTTTAAGTTGTTTAGCCTGCTTCATAGTAATGGAATAACATTTTTTCTCGTTAATTTCTCCATGCGTATTTAATGAACCATCAACCATGACAATAGTAAACTTTGAATTAGAATTTATACTCTCTTTATGCTCTTTTATATAATCATGCAATTTCAGGATGGCTCTACTTAGATCAATGGCAAATGTACTTCCTACGCTCCACACGTTACCTTCATGAATTTCCCATTCTTTATACATAGTGTCTTCAATATACCCGAAATAGCTATTATAGCATTTAAAAATTGGATTGTCTTTCGTTGGTTTGATATAATCAGTTTTATTGTCCATAGATTTATTCTTTTTTTAATTATTTACTTTTGGTCATTTTCTTTCGTTTCCTGTCTTTTTTGATTTGTTTCACATTAATTATTGGGTTATTTTCTCAATTTTTTTCCTTTCATTCATTATAAAATTGAGGGAGTTTGACTATTTTTCTGCTTTTCTTGATTGCATGTCATTCCGGCAAGACTGCCACTAAAAACATCTTTCCTGTGGAAAGGAAGGTTTTTAGTAAGGCAAATCTCATGGGTCTTGCAAGGAAAATGAGGTTCATGCAATTTTTCTTTGCAAAAAAAATGGTCAGACTCTCGATAGCGCTATTGAATGGTCGTATTCCGGTATGAATATAAAGGGGAAGGGCATAAGGCTGAAAAAGGTTTAAGTCAAGATATAAACGGGTGGAACAGGAGCTGTTAAGAATTCAGGATACTCCCTATCACCAGTACCCTGAGTTCTATTGCCTGTTATTATCTGTTTCAGATGTTTAACCTATCCATTTGAAACTTTCATCCGTAAGTTCAAAATATTCATCTATTTCTGGTTTTACTTCGGACATAATTTCAATAACTTCATTGCTTTCATTCCAGGAACAGTCATTTTGATTTCTCCATTTTTAGCAGTTCCTTTACCATTATTGGAACCTAAATATTCATCTGCATAGGCGTAACTAAATTCTACATTAGGAAATTTCTCGGATAGTTTACCTATGAGCGAAGTTACACTATTCCATGCTGTATCAAACCAAAGTATGTTCGGTTCCTCGAATTTTTGATTGTAAGCGTTCCATTTTGTACCCCATGTGTTGATTGACCATTCGTACCAAGTAGAGTATCCGTATTGTTTCTGATTACTTAGATATAGTTCACCAAGCTGTATTGCCTGTTTCCGTCTTACCTCCGGCAAGTTTTCTATCCATTTGATAGATTCTAAGTCTTCTGGGGTATTGTATGGTTTTCTCTCCATAGCAAGAATATATTGCGAACCATTGTCTCCCGAACTGGATGCTTCTATTTTCAGTTCTTTAGGCATAGGGATTATTTTATTAAAATCAATGTAGCAAGGTGTGCCAACTTCATCAGATTCTCCTTTCAAGAAATTTATGATTTCTTGTATTTTTCCGTTATCTGCGTTTATTTCTAAACGGTTAGTTACATTATTGGGCATGTTATTCGTCTTTTTAAGTTGTTGTGGAAAATCAAATATGACAATCGTAGAATGAAATAAGCGTATCATCAGGAAGAGTTGTCAGCATTTCCCATACCTTGTTCTGCCATTCTTCTTTGGGTATCTCGTTGGAAGATATTCCCCACCAACCCATATTAGCAGATTCATGCCATGTTCCATCTTTGAGAAATGCATACGGGACAAAAGTATTCAGCAAATTACGATTGACGAATTCTGTTTCCGTACATTGGAAGTCATCTATTTGCGGACCTAACAAACCGTTTTCAAAGCCTGCCTCTTTCCAGCATTTCACGGCATCTTGTGAATGATAAAGTATTCGTTTTTCGTCAATGGAGAGATGGGCGAACGTTTCTCCCCCAAAAATGGTTTCCCAGAAGAGTTCGAGCTTAGGGATACTTCCTCCGCATTTGGTAACTACTTTCTGATAGTATTCCCGGGCTTTTTCTTCTGTCTCTTTGCGAATAGCAACGAAATCAATGTCTCTTTTAAGAGCAGCATCTATCCCTACTTTGTTGCCAAGTGTACTTGGTTCTCCTATAATTCCACTTGTTGCCCCCGGTTTCAACCGGATAAACTTTCCTGACCAGCGACCACCCAGTACATACCAATCCCAATTCGTGTCCGGATTATATGTCGAATACCTACGCCATATTCCATCTTCGTCCTTACGGCAGGAGTTACCATCCCACTCTTCACCGAATCGTGCATAGCATTCACTGAAGGTTGAACATTTATATCCTTGTTCAGCATAGTGAGTCATCATATCCTGCTTTTCTTTTTCTGAAACTTCTCCGTTTTCATATTCCTCAACTTCGAAGTCTGCACCATACGGTTCTAACTGCTCTTCCGGGTAATCACCAATAACCATTACTGTAAAGTGGCTCATAGCTTTAGCTGTTTTGTGTTAGTTGATACTTCGTTTACCATTTCTCTGTTAAAAGGTGAATAATTTGTGGTTGTCACCATTCCTTGTTTCTTGCGACATTGGAAGCCGCCGATTAGTCTGTTCATACACATGTTATTTAATTAATAATTCCCCCTCGCTTAATCTGATATCGAGGAGATTAATCTTTTTTCTGCTTCCCAAATTGTGATTTTATTCTTGCAAGGTTTCTCCGGAAAATACCTTTGGTCAAGGGCAAAAGGAAGATTTTTCGGAAGAAAAGTCTTCGGACGTACCTTGCAAAGAATGTTTGAGATGGCAATTATCTTTGCAGAAAAAAAGGATGATGTCCGAGTTGTCATGAGTTGTGGAGAAGGAGAGTAAAAAGGTGATGTTCTGTGTGGATAGAATAGGTTTGTCGTTAATCAGTAGAAAAGGTGGTATTGTGGCAGGAAGGGCTACACGGAACAAAAAAACTATCTCCGTTTTGTGAAGATAGTTCTTTTGTTTTTGAGTGATAAGAATCTTGAGATACAGACGCTATGCAGACAATAGAGTGCGTACCATTTCTTCTCTTTTTTTAGAGAATATCCAACCCGGGCCGCATGATAAATGATCGTTGAACCGTCCTCCGATCTCTTGCAGTTTATCGGCTATTGGTTTGGTGTCTCCTATTACGGCGATGGCTTTTTCGGAATAATTGATAATCTGAATCTCTAAGCCTTCTACATTTGCAAGAACTTTATCTTTCTTTTCCGGCTTTTGCTTGCCATGCTGTTGTTCCTGTTGCCATTCTTTGAAAGCTTCTTCTTTCTGCCTATCCTCTGCTGCAAGGCGTTTTTCCAAGTCTTCCGTATATCCCATAAACCGGATATTGCCATAACTTTGTTCGCAGAGAATACCGACTTCCTGAAATTTTAGAATCTTCTTTTTGATGATTGATGGCTGACTATAGTCATTTGGCCAGAACACATAGCTATCTTCACTGGTACCGTAAGCATCTACTTCATTTCTTCCCAACACCATTGAACTTTTATTTCTTCCCCAATCGCTACACCCGAATGTGAGTCCGCCAAGGGCCTTTTTCAATGCCTTATGAGCCGGTCCGTCTTGCCACTTAAACTCTTTCGGTTTATCGCCGGACATACGGCGGCTGCGTACCGTTTCGACTTTGAACGGTGTACGGTTATTACCAAATCTGATGCTGTCGTAGAAATTACGGTCGTAGTAATCTGTCATGCAGTCGCTATGATCGTAATTAAATGAATTCATGTAGTTTCTTATATTATTCATCACATCTTGTGCGCGTTCAGTCAATTCTTCATTTTCTCTTCTCGTTGTATCATACCTCATTCTTACGTTGCCATCTTTCCATGGGCAAAAATCCATAGTCATAATATGGATATTGATGGAACTATAGCCATTTTTATTGACTGTAAAGGTGTATTTGGGATAGGTCTTTTTGAGCCATTCGCGCAGGATGGCTATGATCTTGGAATGGTTGCAGGTAAAGTAATTACTTCCAGTCCACCCGTATTCTGCATATACATGTTGGGTATATTCATTCGCTGTACGAGCTTCGCTAAAGTCATTTTCGAAGCCATTGGAGGTGCTGTTACTGGTGTGTGTACCGTCTTGAAATGCTTTGAAGAACTTTCCGAAAGCATCGTTAATGACCTGCATAACTTCGGTATCTCCTCCTTTGTCGGGGTGATTGGCTAAAACTAACTGACGATACTGCGCTTTTAGCTCGCTCAAACTTTGTACATTTTTAAAATAATCCATACTGTTTCGATTTAATGAATGTTACTATTTTTTTTAGTTCCCTTTCAATCCCGGATATATCGGATGGTTATCGCTATGACTGATTTTCGAACCTTTCAAGGGCATGAATGAGCTAAAGCAGTGGATTAAGCCCACTTTTTTGAAGAAAATACGAGCCGTGGCTGGAGATTTTCTTTCAAAACTGCGGAGTATTCCGCAAGTTGGCGTATCCGGCTTTGGCTGAAATTCGCGCCAGAACAGGTTAATCAGTTTTGGCGATAATGATTTTACAGGGTTGAAGTAACTTTATATAAAGAAGGGTGACGGGATGGTTAATAAAGGAGAAGAGGAATAAATAAGGAAGTCAGTGTGCCGAACATTGAGAGCTTGTAAATCTGGATCGACAATCAGGGCAAAGAGGCAATAGCCGTCTGCGATGGTTGTAATATAAGTGCGTTGGAGTGTGTGGAGTACAGGCTAATGTTCTGCAGAAAGTTCGACGCTCTGGTTATTGTTCATGCCGGGCAGACGGGCGATGGCGATCAATCTGGAGCTGGATAAAGTCCGGTATTCCAAGAATACAGATATAAGTTCAGCACCGATTATAAGTTTGGAGATGCGAAAGGCGGGGTAATGTCCGAGTTGTACTGCCTGTTCCGGACTCTCCATGCCCTGTATAACAGGGTGGAAAACGATAGGAAAGAATGATTCCTTCCTGTCGTTCTCGATGGGCTACTTTAATTTCCTATAGGCAACCTGTGTCTTTACATGGGTTGATACTTGGCTTCCAAATCACTTCATGATCCCATTTATCGGTATAGATCGTACTCCAAATAATGTGTAGCCATAGGAGATTGATTTCTTTCCATCTAAGCCTGAACGAAAATGGTTTGTACCACTTCATCCAACAGAAACGGACATCATATCCTAGCTTCTTTCTGTAGGTTCTAACTATGACATATCCATTACGGGTGTATCTCCTACAGGTATCATAACTGTAGTCACTGAATGAAGTCGCTGAAAAATCTGGAGTTACAACAGCATATCCGGTATATATTTTCTTTTTCATATCTTTTTTTGAATTACACAAATTATATAACACTCTTCCAATAAATGACTTCAAACGGGGCTTCCCATCTTCCCTTTTTATAAGTGCCGACAGCTATAAGGTTGTCAGTTCCTACAACAATAAACTTTTCATCTTGACTTTTTGGGGTAGGATTTACTTCGCTTACCATGAAAAATAGAGCATTAGTCCAAGAAAAGCATTTTACTTCTTTTATCTCGTCGTGAGTAGCAGCCAATAACTCTTCCCGGTATTCTTCTTTTTCTTCCAAATATCGAAATTTGCCATTCTTGATGAAAAGGGTTTCTTCTCCGCCTTCTATCTCTGAATGTATCTCGAAAACATGGTTCGGATATTTCTTAGACCATTCAACCATGTCGGTTTCTGCGTCCCATGGGGTTTCTCTTACTTGAATATACGATTCTATGTACTCAAAGTAATATCCTTCTTCGCCACACATTGTTTGAATTTCCAGAACCATTTCATCTGTGAAATTTTCGCTTCCTTCATAGACGAAAATCTCGTAGTTACTTCTATTCATATATTATCTCCTTTCTCTCTACTTTAAGCAATATTTGTTTGCGAAGTAATTATTGACATCTGCGATTTTCTTCTTGTAATATGGTTGATTGGACGCGCACCATTCGACCAGTTCTTTTTTGTTCGTGAAAGGTTTTTGTGTGGTATTTCCGTTCATTATCATTTCAATCTGCCAGGATAATTCATTGATAAAATCACCAACGGTCCAACCTTCCCAAATGTGTTTAGTGAGATTTATTTTCATAATTGTATGGTTATAAATTATAAGTCTGTTCTACTTTTAATCGGGCGTACATCAGGTTTACATCGCCATTTGCCTCGTTGATGGCTGCTGCCCCAAAGGCATTTTTTAATGCTCGCATATCATCTTCGTTATCGAATTTGAAGGTTACGGGGTTCTCTATCTTTTCAATTCCTAATATATCAAGCAGAAAGTTAATGTTTCCGTTATTGAAATTCGATACGAGCAGTTCATACTGGCGTTCCATTTCCGGGAGGGCGGCTATCTTTCGGGCATTCTCTTCCTTTATTGCTTGCGGGTTAGTACTTACAGATTCTAATATTTCATTGAGCGCGTGTACAGACGATTTTTTATCCGTCAAGGCTTTTATTGCGTCTATGTTCTTTCTGAATATATCCAATTTATTTTGTATCTTTTCTTTGCGTTTTCGGAGTACTTTTTCAACTTCTTCTCTTTTTTCTTCATCGGCATGATAGAATAAGTATCTGGCGCGGGCTATCTGGCATTCGCGTTCTTTGAGAATGAGCAATTTCCCATTTTCATCTTTTAGGAATTCGCCTTCCGCACGTACCCAAAATCCGGTAGAGCATTTCATTAGGCTTGCTGGTTTGTCATTCTGTTTAAACATAACGGGTGAACTTTTTTTCTGTAGGTTTATCTTATTGACAAAATCAAGAGTCAAACCTTCTGCCTGTTCTTCTTTGGATAGTTTTTTAATAAGCATAACTTGTTTGTTAAGAGTTTAATAAATATTTATTCCCTTTCAGTCTCTGATATTTCTGATTGTTATCACTTTGACTGATTGTTGAACTTTCAGGTGCAGAAATGAGCCAAAGTAGCGGATTGAGCCAACTTTTTCAAGGAAAATACTAGTTCAAGGAACTGGAGATTTTCTTTAGAAACCAGCGGAAAATTCCGCAAGCTGGCATATCCGACTTTGGCTGACATTTGCATCGGATAGTTTAATCAGTGATAGGGATAGGAATGAGATACGAACGTATAAGGTGAATATAAATGTAATACCGTTAGGATGATAAAGGGTAGAGGTTACTTTTATATAACAGGAGGGGAAGAATGGTATGTAAATAAATATTGTATTTAGCAATCTTGTAAGTTCTTTGTATATAGGCTGGTTTGTTAGACTACTCCGTTTTTTTTATCTACCTCCCCAGCTCGTAATCCTATAATTAATCCGCGAATTCAAATAATGGGTCTGTGGATACCTGTGCTTTTCCCACTTCATTGACGAATATATAACCTCTAATTACCGCTACGTTCGATTTCATTTCGCAAAGCACCTGTTCGTTCTTATCCGGCAATCTGTCTTTTACATTTGTCCATTGGTGCGAAAGTGCCCATACTGCACCCAGATTTGCTATTTTAAGGTTTTTCATAAAGACGCTAGAGCATTTTTCATCAATATCGAAAGAACAATCATTTCTTTCGGTGCATTTCTTGCAATATTCTTCTTGCAGATGCTTTTTTACTACTTATTCGAGTAGCTGGCTTCTAATGTTCCGGGTTCACAATCTATGATAATAAAATTAAAGCCTTCTTCTACTTCTTATTCTCGCAACGGTTTGTAAGGTTGTACTGGCTATCAGAATCAGTCATGCAGACTTTTTCCCTTTATCTGCTAATGCTACAGATAGATCCTAGTCCATCTTGGTTTTACCACCACTATCTTTATTATTGACGATTGCTATCGTTTGAGTTCTTCTTCCTATATTAAGATTATAAATTTATATAATTATAAATGTAAGTATTGATATTATATTTATAATTATATATGTAAAAAACAATTGTACATATATTGGGATTATAATGTTTTTTATGCTTATTATATTTTATCGGTTATATCGTGGTTAACAACTTAAAATCTTCAATAGATATTTTACCTATCGAGACAAGCCATTCAAGATAAGGAATATCATCTTTGATATCATTGAACCTTTGTCCTTTATATTTTCCAAAATCAATTTTTCTGTCTGAAATAGATATATCTAAAGGTTTTTCGATATTAGGATATAATTGTTTAAGTTCCTCAAAGTCAACTCTGAAAAGTCTATCGGTGGTTTCTAACCAATGAAGATATTGATAATCTATTTGATATATGTCACCAAAAGTTTTACCCTTATATTTCCCAAACATGAGTATCTCATCCGCTTTATGAATAGGGAATATTTCATTAAGTGGTATGCCAGGGACATCAATTAAAACCCATTCGCCGCACCCAGCGCAAGGGATCTCTTCATCTTTGATATTTGGATAGCATTCTTGCCTATAAGTATCATCAGGTTTACCATTTACAAAACATTTACCATAAGCTTTGCCATATTTACCATGAGGCTTTACAGTTTCGACTAAAAAGGTTCTATCCAGATTGGGGTCAATACGCCTTTCCTCACTTGATGACCGAGCTAATCCCAACTCGCACCGTTTAACCAAGAATGGAGTCCGTTTACCTATATTGTAATAAATGTTGAAAATATTATCGTGTGGGTACATATCTTATTTTTATTGTGGTAATTACAGTTGGAAAATACTCAATGATTATTGGATAATTTTTTTATTTTTTTTCTTATTGCGCCCAGTGCTATATCCTGATCATGGCTTACAGTCATTCCAATTCCATTGCTTTTCACGGCTGTTATACGTTGATTGTTATTGTAATCGTAAAATGTTACTGTTATATATGTATGCCGTCCATCCCATTTCTCAGAAGTAACATGGATATTAGGTGTAAGGCTGCTATCTGAACACTCTGATGCTTTTGAAATATTGGAGGTTGACAAAGCTTGTAGATTTGATGCTGCGATTTGATTTTGAACTGCCATTACGATATCGTCCAATTCTCTATCGTCTGATGATTCATTTCCTAAAATAACATACTTGTACTTATCTATATTTGTATTGTTTGATAGTACAATCTTACTTGATGAACAAGAAGCCATCAATGTTATAATAATAGCGATAGGTATAATATGTTTAATTAATTTTAGTTTCATGTTTCCTCATGTATGACTATTATCACTTCAAGTCCAATAGAACCGCACGAAGCGTGGAATTGCAATGCCATGTTGTAGCTGATGGTCGTATGAAACCGTGTGTACAGATCTAGTAATAGCGCTCACGCTATAGCGTGAAAACCACTATGCTACTCTTGTGCACTTTTGAAAATTTTCAATGTTTTCAACTGCAGATAAGCATAACGCTTCTTTTTATTTCTAATATGTCTTGGAAAGAGTTATCCCAATCCAAGTACAAAAGTATAAAAAATATATCTTATAGCGCTGCAAAACAGGATGTAAAGCTCATTTATAAAACAAAGAATATGTTTTTTATTGGTGCTGGGAAATATGAAAACTTAAAAAGATATTTTGCGTAAAAACCTTCCATATTTTGTTTTGTTCTTAATCAAATGGTGTCCCAAACCTTTGCATAAAATTAAAATCATAAAGAGGTTGTCGTAACATGAAATCACGAATATTATAAAGAAATGTCCTTTTTGTCCAATCGGTAATGTTGAGGGGGGAGTAATTTTGCAATAAAATTCACAGGAGAACACTTTCTTTGAAAGTATAGCGTGCAAAGCTGAAAATTACTTGAACCTCCTAAAAACCAAGATAATTAAAAGGATTTATTTAAATGGAATTTATACCTGTAAAACCAACTATTTGTGACGATTGTCCTACATATAATTCAATTGATGGCATGACCTTTAGGTTTATGCATCTTAGTGCTGGCGAGTCTATTAAGATAGGAGATTATATGACTCATGTTATATATCTCTGCAAAGGAAAGATCTCAGTAGACGGGACGTTTGTTGATAATCGAATTATTCCGTCACCTCATTTTTTCCCGATTTCCAGTAATGATATATGTGTGATTGAAGTTCTAGAAGATGCTGAAATGGTTGTTCAAGACGTTCTTTATCCTTTATTTGTCTGTGAAAAAGGTACGTTTGAACATACATACGCCTTAGAATTAAAACAAATTCAAGGTAAATATATATTTAATAGCTTGGAAATAAGAGAACCTATGCTAAGCTGTGTAAAGTCAATTGCGCTTTTGATCCACGATGGAGTGTTATGCAATCATATGATCAAGCTAAAAATGCAGGAAATATTCTTGGATTATAAATATTACTATTCAGTGGCAGAATTGGCAATGCTATTTTACCCTGCTTTCACAAAACCCATGGAATTTTATATTAAAATGCAGGCGGCTGCACCACGAGCGCATACAGTCAAAGATCTTGCAGAATTATCAGGGTATAGCCTGTCCAGTTTGAAAGTCCAATTTAAGCCTTTTTTTGGCATGACTCCATACACATGGTTGTTAGAAAAAAAATTGGATATGCTTAAACTAAGTTTGGCGGACGAATCAAAACCTTTGAAATTAATTGTGGATGAGTTGGGGTTTTCAGACCAGTCACATTTGAATAGTTTCTGCAAACGATATCTGGGAGGAACGGCGCTTCAAGTTCGAAGTAATGCGCATACATTAGGAAAATAATTAACTTTTACTCTTTTTTGATGCCGAAGTATAATTCAGTTTATACTTCGGTATTATTTTTCTACTCGTTGATAATTCTGATTCTTTTTTAAGTTTTTGATTATTAGACTTTTGTCCTTTTCTTATAAATCTATGTCTTTTTTCGCTAAAATACCTGCAACCATTACCTGTAATTTTGTCCCGCAAAGATAACTCTGTATTCTATACAGTTTTTGTGGGTTATGATTTATGGTGTAGCAACACACCATAAGAAAATGTTTTTTCAATGCAAAAAATAGTCTCCCCTCTAACTGTCATGAATTAAAGTGAAAGTATTTAATTTAACTGTATGTGAAATGAGTGAAAATGATAGATATTATAATAAAGCCTTGAAAGCAATAATCTTAGTATTTACATTTAGTATAGCCCAAATGAGTTATGGCCAGACCCTGAATTATCATATTTATTTCAAAGTAGGAATCAGTGAAATAGACAAGGAATATAAGAGTAACGCCCAAAATTTGGCATGTATCGATTCTATTTTAAAACTGAGGGTGGTCTCCGAGATTGAGATTAAAGGCTTCAGCTCTCCTGAAGGGACTTCATTACTTAATCAAAAGCTATCAGAGCAAAGAGCAGGAAGCCTTAAGACTTATATACTTAAAAGGTATTCTGAAATAGCACCCGAAAAAGTTTACACTGAAGGAGCAGGCGTAAACTGGGGGGGACTAAGGGATATGGTGAATGGTTCTGAAATGAAATATCGTGAAAGAGTCCTATATATAATTGATAACGTACCCGATAAAATTATAGGCAACACATCCCGAAAGAAGCAGTTAATGGATTTAGGTGGAGGAAATGCATGGAGATATATGGAAAAGGAATTCTTTCCCTCTCTGCGTGTTGGGTTATCCACGGTTAAAATAATTATGCAGCCTGATACTGTGCCTGAAATAAAAAAAGAAGAGGAACCTAAAATAGGGATTCCTCAAGTGCCAGATACGATTCCTTCCAAGGAAATTCTAAAAGAACCTCAAATAGAACCATCTGTACTTGAAGTATCTTATCCCACGAGGACTTTTCTTATGGCTACAAAAAGTAATATGTTGTATGATGCAGCTCTTACTCCTAATGTTGCGATTGAATTCTATCTCGGTCGTGGATGGTCTGTCGAAGGAGAATTTAATTATGCTTGGTGGAAGTTTAACAGTAGTAGATTCCACCGGATAGAATGGGGAGGTTTTGAAATGAGGAAATGGTTTTTAGGAGCTAATTCATCTCCACTTTCCGGATGGTTTGTCGGAACATATGGTTTGGCAGGGAATTACGACTTTATGTATAGTTCTGTAGGGCAAAAAAGCAGTCGAACAGGAACTAAATATCGAAAGAATTCAGGATTACATAACCTTACATATTCGGTCGGACTAACAGGCGGCTATTCCATGCCGATAGGAAAGCGATTAAATCTTGAGTTTGAATTGGGACTAGGATACCTTTGGGGAGAATATGACAGGTATAATTATGATTTGAAGTATGATGATTATCATTACATAGATAGCAGGATGCGCCATTATTTCGGCCCCACGAAGCTCGAAGTGTCTGTCTCTTGGTTAATAGGGAATGGTTACAATGTTAAAACAAAGGGAGGAAAGCTATGATGAGAAGATTAGTAGGTCTGTTCTGTATAGCGGGAATGGGTGTTTTCATGATGGTATTATTGGGAGCATGTCAGCATAAAGATTTGTTTTTCGACGACCACTATCAGTTGGTAGATGTAAACATCCATTGGGAAGATGGTGTAATACCTCCGCCTAAAGGTATGCGTGTAGAGTTCTACACTTTGCATGACATGAGTACTGAAATAGGGACTGAGGATTTTGCTTCTTCATATGGAGGTAAATTAAGAATGCTTCCTTCATCTGAATATCATATCTTATGTTATGACTATTTAGGATCGGAGAACAATAAAATCAAGCATAATCGGGAATTTGATCAAGCTCAGGTCTATACGAACAGTTACAATCGAGCGTCATATTCAAGAGCCTTTCCTGACGAATTATTAGTTACCCAACCCGATCCCTTTTACATGAGCAAGATTGATGATTATATAGTTGATAACCCTTGGAGGGTAGATTTATATACCAGTAATAGGGTTGAAACTTATACGTTTGAAATTAGAAAAGTTAAAGGGGCAAGGTTCATCACTTCAATTGGAGGGGCCTGTTCCGGATTATCCGCATCATATTTTCTGGGACGTGAAGAAATAGCCGGAGATCAATGTACCGTTGTTTTCGATGCTCAAAAAGATAATGTAAATGATAGAATCGTTGGTAGTTTTAGGACTTTTGGACATTGCAATGATGCTTCAGTGAATAATCACTTAACAATTGAAATACGCTATCCTTCAGGCGATCCGAATAATGGTTATAAGATGAAAACATGGGATGTGACAGACCAAATGCACAATGGAACACATCATATTATTTTAGATTGGAATATTGAAGTAATTCCTACCGGAGAAGCTGGGGCTGGATTCGATGTAGTCGTGCAGCCTTGGGATGAAGTTTGGATTCCGATGGAGTTGTAGAGTAGAAATATGAATCAATTAAGAATTGACAATAGAAACAATGTTTTATTAATTAAATTTTGACAACATGAAAAAAGGCTTTTTAGTTGCTGCCATGGCGGCTACATTGGTGTTATCTGGGTGCTCGAAAGACGAGACGATTAATCAAAGTTCAGGCGAGCTTATTCAATTCAAGATGCTTGCGGCAGGTTCAAGAGCCGCGCAGAAAGGAATAAGTGACATTCAAACTTCCGGATTTGATGTTTTTGCTTTCTATGATAGTGGTAGCGGTGAATATACGACTTCGTACATGGGAAGGACTGCTGTTAGTTATTCTGCACCGGATTGGGTTTATTCTCCTCTGAAATATTGGCCTACGGACAAGGATCTTGTATTTTATGCATATGATAAGGTTGTAGAATGGGATGGTATACCTGCTAATGAGGCGACATATGTTGCGCCGAATAGTAAAGAGGCCGGAGTAGATGCTCTTGTTACAAAAACAGGCAATCTGAATACCCCGAGTGTGAAAGTTCCTTTGGTTTTTCATCATGCTTTATCACAAGTCGTAGTGTCGGCTCGTAGTGGACGCGAAACAGTTGATTTTGAAATTAAGAAGGTTACGCTTACTAATGTATTACCTAACGGCAAGGTAACGCTTTTGGGATGGAGTCCAGCGATACCGGATGCTGCCACCCTTTCAGGTAATGGTCTTGATTGGACGGCGGAAGGTACAGCAGCAACTTATGAACTGGGATTAAATACTGCTGCTACAACAGTTGGTTATAATGCAACTGACTATACTAATATAACGAGCGATGCGGGTCCTCTCTTCCTCATACCCCAGCAATTGAAAGGAGGGGCACCTTTGACAATCTCGGCCCCATGGACAGGTACTAACTCTGATACTTATCTGGTAGTTGAGTATGAGGCAACAGATAGTGAGACTGATGTAGTTCTTAACGCAACTACTACGGCGATTCCTGTTGCTACTAATCTTCTGCCTGGCATCCGCTACCATTTCCGTCTGACATTGAACGGTTACGGTGTTAATGGACCTACAGATCCTACTAACAATCCTGATGGCGAAGACAATATCAAACCCATTGAATTTACAGCAGATGTTACTCCTTGGGTGGAAACGATTATTGATCTGACACTTTAATCGTCGTTTATATAAGACCATAGGGGAGGTGGATATTCCCTATGGTTTCTATTAACTTAGTAACTCTAGTATTGGGTTGCACCATGGATAATACACATTAAGTATATAACTATGAATCAATATAGGTCAAAATATCTTTTTTCCTGTTGTTTTCTTGCACTCCTGTTGACATTACAAGGATGTGATAAAGAGGCGGAGCAGGGGAAGAATATGGAAGAGATAACTTTTGGCATAGAGAATGTCATTTCAAGAGGAATTATTAGAAGTACGGATAATCTATCAGGATTCGGTGTCTTTGCATATTATCACAACGATGGTATGTATAATGATGAGACGTCTACTCCTAATTATATGTATAATGTGGCTGTACGAAAAAATGTAGGTGATTGGATGTACGCTCCCCTTAAATATTGGCCGACTAAGGGAACTTTAAGTTTCTTTGCTTATTCGCCTCATACATCGGATGCAGAAGGCGCACTCTCTGTATCGGGGATAAATCAACCGGGACTTCCGGTTTTATCATACACTGTCCCTGATGACATAACGAAGCAGCTGGATATATTGACGGCTGTTCCCATTTATGAATCAATGGATTTAAACACTAAAATACATTTTGATTTCCAGCATGCATTAGCGAGAATAAGTTTCGAGGGAATATTGGCAAGTACGCTACCTGCTGGATGGAATGTTAAAATTAAAGAGATACAAGTAGGAAGTCTAGCAAATAAAGCAACTTACAGTTACGATTCGTGGACGATTGCTATTAATGCAGAAACCAAAAGTTACAATTTGTCTCTCACAAACGGTTTGTTAAGGAACGTAATGCTTGGAACTACCCGTCAGTCTGTTGTGATGGACCATTCCGATCTTTTTATGTTGCCTCAGACCGTAAAGGGAACTGAGCATATTAAGATTGTTGCTGTATTCGACAAGAATGGAACTATAGAAGAACAAGTATTCGAACGTCCATTGACCGATATAATAACTAATCTTGAGGAAGGTAAAAGTTACAATGTCGAAATGATAGTAAGTCCTGAAATCAATCTCACTGTCGAGTGTGTAGTAGAGAACTGGACAATACAAAATATATATATTCCACCATTTGAATAGAGATATGAAAAAAAAAGTATTCTGCTTTTTAGCTGTTGGTGTCGCTCTTTTGTTTGGTATATCATGTCAACATTACGACGATGCATTTTTGTCTTCTATGGACGGTGATCCAATGACTATAAGTATAAACCTTCGCTCAAAGGGAAATACGATTATAAGCCGAGCTGTTTCATCGGATGAAGAAGAGAAGAGGATAAATAATGTATATGTATTTATCTTTAATAGTGACAACACAATCAGCTATAGGCAATTTTTTGATAATATCAACAAAGTGGCCAATCATAGCCTTCAGTTAAATAATATAAGAAGTGGGTCCGGAAAACAAATATTACTTTTGGTAAATATCAATAGCTCGCTGGTGAGTACGACATCGGAAGCTTTAGATATGATATCATCAAAAGAAGAATTGGAGCAACTGGTGTGTGAACTAAATCAGAATGCAATTGAGAGGGGGAGTAACTTTATGATGAGCGGATCGATTACGACCGATTTAGTTCCAGGAAAGACCGGTTCGATAACCATCCCAATCAAGAGGCTTGACGCTAAGATCAGGTTTAATATTGTTTCAGGTACGAATACTTATGGGAACGTGATTTTTACACCTCGTTCTTGGAGAGTTGTTAGAGCGCCTAAAAAGATAATACCCTTTTCAGCGACTGAAACAGATATATTTAACGATTCTAGTAGTGACTTTTTTCAGTCTGGCTGGAATAGTTTCGAAGGAGAAGGCAGCAACTATGGCAAAACATTCGCTTTCTATCTATTAGAGAATAGAGTGACAGCGAAGAAGATGATTCCTGCTACTGGAAGTGCGGAAGAGCAGTACGCATTGCGTGAAAAACAAGAGAAAATACCAGTGGAAGGAACGGATAAGGTAAACAATGGAAGTTATGACTATGCTCCAAATACAGGGACATACATACAAATGACCGGAACTGTGTGGTATAAATTGAACAGTACTCAGGAGATATCTTCGGAAGTTACCTATACCATACATCTTGGCTATTCAAATAATAATCCCAACGATTATATGATCGAAAGAAATACGGAATACATCTATACCGTTACTATAAATTCGGTTAACAATATAATTGTTGAAGTGGAGTCTTCCACAGGTGAAGAACCGCAACCTGGAGCAGAAGGTCAGGTGGTTGTCGCTAATGTGATAAAGGAATTCGATGCGCATTATGAAACTTTCTCCGTCCCATTCAACATGGCCAGTATCGACGCTTCGCTCACTTGGAATGTGACAACTCCTTTCAGTAGTGTTAACGAAGGTACTGTTGCCAAGGATTATAAATGGATTTTTTTTAAGATCAACCGGAAAACGGGAAATTTTTATAATGAAAATTTACGTGCTTATCCGGGGCGAAGCAGTATTTACACAGAGGCTGTATCATTGGATTCCTATATGTCTGAGATTCGGGCTGGAACAGACAAACTCCTTGATGTGACTCAATTGATTCCTTTGTTGATTGAGAGCAAAGCAAGGAAACAGGCGGGTAATACCAATAATCTTTTTGACTCGGGAGATAATATTCGTGTTACCGTGTATCTGGATGAGTATTATTATGAAGATAATCCAATAACTGGTGCGGCAGGAGGAATTAATCTTTGGAAATCTTTCGTAAATCAGCCGGAAAGAATTATGAATATCCTCTCCACTCTTCAAACAAGCCAGGACCAGAAAAGTAGCAAATCGGTTGCTGTTTATTCTTTCCGGCAATCATCTATACAGACTATTTACAATCCTGAGTTATCTGAATCTTTGTCTGCATGGGGAACACAACAAAAACAGGACAATACTCTGTATTTGTTCGATAGAAATCGGTATACTTCTGCGACATCGGGTTTGAACTATAACAGTTGGAGCAATGGCCGCCAGAATTCTATTCAGATGTGGAACGTTAGTACGAGGCCTAACTGGAGTACTTATATAAATGGTACAGCTGATAATGCGATTTCCCTAACCATGCAATCTGACTATAACTATGCGAAGTACAGGTGTATGCGGCTTAATAGAGATAATAATGGCGATGGTAGAATCGATCAGGATGAGGTCAGGTGGTATTTAGCTAGTGTTGACCAACTGAGAGGTATTTGGGTAGGCGAGCAGTCCCTTAATTCCGATGCACGACTATTTACAGGTACTACATGGAATGAAGTTTGGTACTCTAGCAGTACGGTCACTGGAAGAGGCAGGCCCGGTTCATCCGGGAACTATTATGATAATCCTGTGGTGATATGGTCTTCAGAAGGAGCATCCGATGGACCGTTGGGTAGTGCAGGTGGTTATACTGCTGCAAGCGTACGCTATCGCTGTGTCAGAAATTTAGGGTTAGCTTCGAACGCATCTGAAAGTATAGAACCAGATGATTACGCTTCTTATAATACTGCTACCGGAATAATAGAGGTTAATCGGTTGAATTCGAGATCAATCAGGGGATATACACAGACCAATGAGTTGCCGGAGCATCATGAAAGACAGGCTGACAATAAACCATATTGGTCATTCCAAGTAGAAAAACAGGCAAGAGGATCCGGGTATAGTTGGGTACAGGTACGCAATCTTATCAGCAATGGAAATTCTCCTTGCCCATCAGGATGGCGCGTGCCGAACCAAAGAGAGATGGTGCTGATGGTGGCCAAGATTAAGAATGACGGTAACTGGACACAACCCTATCATATGTCTAGGACACGGTTTCAGTTTAACCCTGCGGGAGGTTCTCGTTATGGATTTGCCGTTCAAAGAACTACTTCAGGGAATAATGCGAACATGTTATTTCTCATTAATAATACGAGTACCGAAATTGGTGGCGTACGTTGTGTTAGAGATCGATAGAATCTACTGCAATTCTGTTAGAGCGGCTTGGTAGCTTTGACCAAGCTGCTCTCTGCGGCTTGCGACAACGAGCCAAGAGAAGAGGGTTGGAGATCAGAAGTGTAAAATCAAACGGGCATAGCTTGTACCTCTACAGTGTTAGTTTGTATTTGGCGGACTACTATTACTTGTACAATTTCTCTGTAAGGTACATTACAGTATTCCTGCTAATTCGTATCTAGGCGCTTGAAGCGAAAAAATAGTGATCAGAAATGCCTGCGTTTTTAATATGGTTATGTATGTGTGGGATCGCTCGATATTTTAACTGAATAATTTTCGTCACGCCCTTTGTTGATATGATAGTTACTCCGTATTTAATTGTAGATGAAAAATAGAGGAAAAAAGGGAACGAAAATTTTAGAGTGAATAAATATGGCTAAACATAGTATTGCATATGGAGAAATTAATAAGGAAATATGACTGGGCTAAAATTAGCGGCATATTGAGTTTGCTTGCTGTTGATGGCTTTATCGTTTTGGGTCTTGTTGCTTTCTGTACGAATGTAACGAGTAAGATGGAACTTGATGAACAGACGAAAGAGACTGCTGATTCCCGCAAGCTAAGCTTTATGCTGCCTACTATCCCGGAAACGATAACGGATGTACCCGGACGTGCTTCGTACCTGGCTCTCCACTGGTGGAATAAATTCGATTTTACGGATACACTCTGTCTGCATCTTCCTGAGGTGACGGAGCAGGCTTTCGTTGATTTTATAGATATTCTTCCCTCGGTGGATGAGAATACTGCTGTCAGGGCATTGAACACGTTGCTGACCCTTGCCCGTCTTGAAGATAGTGATCGTGTTTATCATTATTTCCTGACTATGAGTGAGAATTATCTTTATGATCCCAATTCTCCTTTGCGTAATGAAGAATTGTATTCTTTGGTTTTGGATTATGTGCTTCGTAACACTAATGATGGTGATCCTGAACGCATACGTCCTCTGTATCAGCTAGAGGAAGTCAAGAAGAACCGCCCGGGATCTATAGCTTCGGATTTTTTGTATATGCTACATGACGGTCGTAAAGGGTGGCTGCATGATTTGCAGTCTGAATACACGCTATTGTATTTTTATGATCCTGACTGTCCTGACTGTAGGCATACAAAGAGGATGCTTGAGGAACTGCCTTCTGTTGCGGGACTTGTGGAAAGCGGTAGAATGCAGATTCTTGCCTTTTATCCTGACGGTGATGCGGATGCGTGGGAATCCTGCCGGGATATTTTGCCCGTTGGTTGGCTCAATACTTGTGACGGTACCGAGGAGTTGGTTGTGAAAGACAAGCTGTACGCTATCCGTGCTATTCCTTCTCTTTATCTGCTGGATAGCGAGAAACGTGTGATCCTGAAGGATGCGGACTATAATAAACTGGATGCGTGGCTGAATGAATATCTGCCTGCTTCCTAATAAACTTAAAAACGAATGAAAAGAATGGGAGATGATCCGGATAACAGTTCTGGTACGGGACCTGATACTACGTGGACTTCCAATGAGAAGTTTGGTAGAAAAGTGATGTTGTTATATCATAAACTTAGGAATGGCTGTTCGGATGAACTGCCCGGTAGTGGCAATTACCGGTTGTTCTTTCTTCTTGAAGGAGCTGTCCGTTTGAAGGTCGGAAATGATGGTGAATATTTGCTTGGCAACGGGGAGTTTACCTTGCTACCCCCGGGATGTTCGATTACATGCTTTGCACTCTCAGGCTCGGGATATGTGGTTATTAACTGTAACCGTATAAAGGTCGATAGCAATGTCTCTTACTTGGAGGAGTTGAAGAAGAATGCGGGTAAGGGAATAACTCCTTGCCGTCAGTTGCCTATCCGTGGGCGTTTCATGAAGGTACTTACTGATTTTGAGTATTACCCTGTTTCGGAGAGTATGTATCCGTCTTTATATGATATCCTGTTTATTTACATGCGGATATTGTACAGTAAGGAGGAATTGCTGTCGTTTCTGCACCCTGTGTTATTTGATAGTAGGGGCAAGAGGCGGGAATAGAAGGGAATAAATTAACTATTGAAAATGAGGCGGCGGTTAATCTGCGGGCTTTATTGGTGGCTGGCTGTTCGGAGAATGAACGGACGGTTACCATTGTTTTTGTTTTGCAATAATATATGCTTTGTCTGTGGTTTTATGAATATGGGGCTGCGGACGTAACTAAAAACTAATTAACTATGAGGTTTCCTGATAGAAAAATGATTCATCAAGCGCTCTGCCGGATTCATAAACAGAGTATCTATGGTGTCTGCCAAACGTTAGCTCCGGTGAGTGATCATCTGGATTTTATAATTACTAAATTTTGCTTTATTCTTCCGGATGAAAATCCATATACAGATTATTCTATCTCTGAAGATGCCATTTATGGCTCGCTGCTGACACGGGATTATGCTTTTCTGCTTTGTGATAATGGTGTACTGCATATTTGGGGATGTGAAGGCAGGGAGCACTGGCTGTTTTATGTAGAAGCCTGGCGAATGCGTGAGAAAAGGTTTTGCCTGTGGTGCCAATCACACTATAGGAAATTTATCTGGTATCTGAGGTGTTTTGATTAGTTGATAGAAGGGACATTATCTCTCCTCAATCATCATACGGCTTTTATTGCCGAAAAGTTGGTGTGATTGATTGTAGGGGAGATAATATCGGTGCAATGATTATAATACAGTTTGAAGTAACCACTTCCATGCGGGCATAACATTTATCTGTTTGCCTTCCCGTGTGATGGTTGTTTCTTCTTCCTTCGTAACGATAAGCAGGTTGTTACATCCGGTTGCTAAAGATGCTTCTAAAATACCGGTGAGCTCTCGCTCACGGGTATTCTCATTGGCCATATCCCATGTGACTTGTATCAGCTGGATTACTCTATCGCCCCGCTGAAGCACAAAATCACATTCGCTATTACCTTGGTAATAATATATCTTGTCTGAAGGAAGCTTCATCCGGTTTAACTGCATGAAAACAGTGTTCTCCAACTTTTTACCGTTATCGTCGCTTTGAGGCATAAGTACCGCACCTCTTAATCCGTTATCTATACAATAATACTTGTCAAGGGATTTTTGCTCCTTGACCAAAGAACGATCGTACCTGGAAATACGGACAAACATAAAGATGTCACAAATATAGTTTGCCCAAAGGTATAAATCATCTTTGCCAACCTTGAGCCCCTGTGACTTGATATCTTTGTAGATGGCATTAATGGATGTCGGTTTGGTGAGGTTTGCCATTATACGTTTTACAAAGTACCTGACTACGCTTATATTTGATATTTTGTAGTGCTCAGCCAAATCTTTCAGCAGCATTGTGTCAAAATAACCATGCAATAACTTTAACTGCTCTGATTTGGATGGCGTAAGTACAATTTCGGGAAACGCGCTTTCCTGATTATATGCTTCGAATGCGATTCTTAATCTTGCTCTGTCCTGCTCAAGATAACTATTGGTGTTAATCTCCTTGAACCGACAATATTCATTAAATGAAAGAGGATATGTTTCATACTCCAATGGATAACCTCTCAACGCCGAACTCAATTCTCTTGAAAGCATCGTAGCATTACTACCGCATACGTAAATGTTCTTGCAATAGGTTTTGTAGAGACGCAACACAAAATACTCCCAATCTTTGATAAGCTGGATTTCATCAAAGAACATATAGGTCTCCCTGATAGCAATATCGGGAAACATTTCCATATATGATGTGACTACTTCATCCAATTCTTCTGATGTCATATTTCTCAAACGTTCATCGTCGAACCCCAACCATAGAATTCTTTCCCGAGCCACACCACTCTGCACCAGATTGTTTATAGCTATTTCCATCAAAGTGGATTTACCACAACGGCGCACACCGGGTATGGTGATGATCTTCTTACGGTCTATCGGCAACTGCACGTCACGCTCGATTACATCAAATGGAATCTCACTCTGCTTGATGGCTATCAACGATTTTATAACATCCTTTTTCATTTTGTTTCCTTTTATTTAGGACAAAAATACGGTTTTCTTTCCTAAATAAAAGGAAAAGATTGATTTTTGTTTTCTAAATCGGAGGAAAATTGATAATTTAACTATAGTGTACCATAGGGATTGATGGTTTGCTCAGTTTCTAATGAGAAATATGTAATTGTTAAATAATTATTATTTCTTGTGGTCTAAAGTGCCTCCTTCGATGGTAATTATTATATTCGCAAGAATTATGATGAAATATATATTGAGCATAGTATTAAGCGCTGTTTTGATGTTAGGGTTTCTACAGAAATCTGATGCAGAACAGCAAGGGGGACAGACAGAGGTCGCTAATACAACCCGAAATGCACAATTTTGTTCATTATCAAACGGCTACGTACTTAGGGATGCCGCCAGAAGGACTACTTCAACAGGTTATATGTTGGAAAATGAAATGTCCAATTCTGAAATCTGTGAATGCAGACTGACAAACTCCACTTATTGTAGATGTAGAATTGCGCCTTTCAGATTGCTGAAAGATGATATTCTGTTAATTAGAAATTTTTTCAAACTCGCCGATGTTCAGGTTCTTGCGGGTGAATATCAAGGTTCTCCTTTTAATATGGACTATAGTAAATTTTCTAATAAATATTATGTCTATGCATTAGGGCATATTCTGATTTGAACTATACTACTCATCTTTTCAAAAGTTTATCTTTTCATTATTTCTTTTTTTGCTTTGTTTCATTCCAATATGAAAGACAAGAAGTGTGGCTTCTGCTAGATTGGAAACATGAAACTGATGCCAATTCTCCATTGTTGTAAATTCAGGAAAGAGGACGTTCGTGATGTAATAAGCGTTGCCGGAAATCTTTGAATGGGAGAGAACTGTCATGTAATGGGCAGCATCTTTCGCATATTCGGGTATCTGAAAATAAAATGGCTTTTGGAGATTTTTTAAGTCATTCCATATATACAAAATATGGAGGTGGCTCATCGACGCTTAACTAATTATTTTATTCAAATCACAATTATTATTCAAATATGAAATCTACAAATTCTGAACAAGAAGAAAAGGGCATGGAACTGGAGCAGTACCGTACCCAGCTTGAACAAATGGTTGAAGAAAAATCAAGAGACTTGATAGCTATTCAGGAAAATTTGGAAGCAAGTAACCGGAGACAGGCATTGTTTATTAAGGTATTGCGAATATTACAATTGGAACCGGATATTTCGACAGCAATGAATATGGTTCTTGCAGAAATCGGTAGCTATACCGGCGTTGACCGTTTAGCTACATGGGAAAATCACCTTGACGGAGTTACATATGGATGTACTTACGAATGGTGTAATGAAGGCATTGAACCTGCAATAGATTACTTGAGGAGTATGGCTATTGAAGAAGGAAAACCTTGGTTCGATATGCTCGAAAACAATCGTATCATTTGCACATCGGATATCTATTCACTCGATCCATTCATTACTAAGATGCTTGAAGTACAGGGGGTAAAAGCTATTGCTGTCTTTCCGCTATCACAACTAGGGGTACATTTCGGCTTTCTTTCGTTTAACTTCTGCTGGAATAAGCAATGGGATGAAAAGGATGTGGAACTGATGAGCCAAATTTCACAAATTGTATCTACCACTACGAAACGCTGGCAGGTTGAAACGTCTCTACAACAATCGCAACGAACAATGCAAAAAGTTCTGGATAATATTAATGCCAATATTTTTGTCAGTGATTACGATACACTGGAGGTGCTTTTTGCCAATAAACCTTTTAGGGAAGAAGCAGGACAAATACCAGAGAAAGCAAAGTGCTGGAAAATGCTGAATGCAGGACTGACTTGTGCATGCGCACATTGTCCGAAACCTCAATTGCTGGATGCTAACCGTAAGTCTACAGGTGTGCATTTCTGGGAGGACTATAATCCTGTTTCAGAACGCTGGTATACCATTCAAAGCGTAGCGATTAAATGGCTTGACGGACGGTGGGCAATCATGGAATTGGCCACGGACATAACTACCCGAAAGCATGTGGAACTGGAACTGATTCAGGCCAAGGAAAAAGCTGAAGAATCGGATAGGCTAAAATCGGCATTCCTTGCCAACATGAGCCATGAAATACGCACACCGCTGAATGCTATTGTGGGCTTTTCGAGTCTGCTGGTAGAAGCTGAAGACGTAGAACTACGTCAGTCGTATATGTCTCTGGTGGAGGAGAACAACGGACTGCTACTCAATCTAATCTCTGATATTCTGGATATTTCAAAAATAGAAGCCGGTACGATAGAGATCAGCATGACATCGGTGGATATATTCAGACTTTGCCAGGAAGTAATCGCTAATTTCTTGCCCAAAACACGCAGTGAGAAGGTATTGCTATGTTTTGACGAGAATTCACCGCAAATAGTAATTGATGCCGATAAAAACCGAATTGTTCAGATACTTTCTAATTTTATAACTAACGCACTGAAATTTACCACAGAGGGTGCGATTACTCTTTCATATACTTTGGAGAATGATGCCCAGATACGTTTCTGCGTGACGGATACAGGTAAAGGGATTCCTGCTGAACAACAACATGATGTTTTTAATCGTTTTGTGAAACTTGACTCATTTTCGCAGGGAACGGGTTTGGGCTTGCCTATATGTCGGAGTCTGGTAGAACGAATGGGAGGAAAGATCGGGGTGGAGTCCCGTGAAGGGGAAGGCTCCAGCTTTTGGTTTGTACTTCCATACACGTCTGATATCCAGAAGGTACCTGAAATTGTAACATCAGGTGGCGACCAAGTCTCAAATGTTATATCAAGAAACTATAAACCTTTGATTCTGGTAGCCGAAGATATAGAAAGTAACTATCTGCTAATCGAAGCTCTCCTCAGAAAGGACTATCGTCTGCTGAGAGCGAATAATGGTAACGAGGTTATAGAACTTTTTAATACTCAAACTCCCGATCTAATACTTATGGATATGAAGATGCCGGGAATGAACGGAATAGATACAACTACCATGCTAAGGAAAACTGGAACTCAGATACCTATTGTCGCGCTTACGGCATTTGCTTACGATAATGATAAATTACTGGCTTCTGAGGCGGGATGCAATGATTTTCTTACCAAACCTATCTCGCCACCTGAACTGCGTAGGATAGTTGGCAAATGGACTGCGAAATGAGCTTGAATGAAACAGGAAACTTTCATGCTATAAATGAAAAATATTCGTATATTTAGGCGTGTATAAATAAAATGGCTTCGAGGATATTTTTCAAGCCATTTCATATGTATAAAATGTTGAATTATAAATAGAACAATTATGACGACAATTGAATTTTATGAGAAGCTGGACTACGACTTCTCAATACATGAAGGTGAGGAAGAGCTCAAAGGGCTTACCACTGGTGGATTTCAAGGAACAGCGCCCTTACACGTGAAAGACTTCAATCAATTGGAACTGAAGGCGGCACGTGATATGATAGCTTGTAAGCTAAAGCCTATTCAGTCAATCAATCAAAGGGCATCTTCGTATGGCTTGAAACATTTAATAGAACATGCTCTTAGGATCGAAACGGATGGACAGATTAACTATGTAAGCAACGGTACTTTGATTCTTGCCATGTATGATGCCGGGTACAACATCAAGCGGGACGGTTCTTCTCCTAACTGCTATTTCAATGTATCGAAAAAAAGTGTCAATGACCTGGCAAAGTATATCAATAAACGGTGATGAAAATTAGGTTGAATCACTTACTTAGATAATAAGGAAAGAGCAGTTTTATGATATTTTGACTAGAAAGCAATCCAGAGAACAATACGGAGGTATTTCTAAGGGAAAGGTTGCTTGCATTCAGAATCAAAGAAGCTGAATTACTGAACGTGTTAATGGTATATAATAATCACGGTCGCATAGACTAGCGATCTGTTTTTGGGTATTAATTTTAATAAACGTATGGAATTACAAGAATTTGCAAGTACAAAGTATGGAGACTACAAGGGAGTAGTATCTATGGATAGGCAAGAATTTGCTTATCAGGAAATTGAGGCTTTAAATCTACCGGAAGGTGTATTGATAGGTATGGGCTTTGACTTTGGAGAAATAAATAAGGAACCAAAGGAAGTTGATAAAGTTAGATGCGTTTTTCTCATAGCAGATACTAAATATGGCACTACAATGCAGGAGGTAATGGATAACATTCCTGCTTCTAATGCTGATGTGATAGAAGCCTGTAGATATATTCATTTTAAAGAGCTAGGACGTTTTTTCAAACGTTTCAATTGTTGTGGACTCTACAAAGAACTTGAGATAAAAGATATTAATATCAGAAGAGAGGAATGATTAAAAAGAGCAGCAATGCTGCTCTTTTTCTTTTGTTCTTTTTATAAGCTTTTTCCTTTGGTTAAATGCTCTGATTATAAACGCTTTGATATATAGCTTATATAAATATTGAATTATGATATTGTGTTATGGGGATTATGTGTAAACAAACAAATACTTGCATTTCCGAAGGAATAAAAGAATAACAATGTATTATAAAGAATGATTGTATTCTTATTTCAGATAAGAAAAATGTAAGTGTTAAATAAATATTAATTCTTAGGCTTCAAAGTATTCCCCTCGGAAAAAAAGATTATGTTCGCAAAAATTATGATAAAATACGTACTAGGCATACTATTCTGTGCTTTTCTGCTGTTAGGACTTCAACAAAAAACTGACGTGGGACTGCAAAAGTTGCGGTTAGCGTCCGCAGCTGCAACGCAGAATGCGCAATTACAGTTTCGTGCTTTGTCGAATAACTACTCCATATCCAAATCTACTGTGAAGAGAACAAGTAATAAAAAAGATATATTCGGAATGGAAATGTTCAGCTCGGAAGTTGGTGACTGTATGCTGGAAAGTTTCACGCATTTCAGATGTAGAACTGTTCCTACCAGATTATTGAAAGATTTTATTATAGCCGCCGCCAAGCGATTGTTCCACTCTTCGAATGTTCAACGGGTTGAAAATAAGTATCAAGGCTTATCTCCCCATACTAGTTATATCAAATTCTCTAATAGATATTATGTCTATACGTTAGAGCATATCTTGATTTGAATCATATAATTATCATTTTTCTGAAATTTATTTTTCCTTATATTTCCTTTTTTTATTTATTGCATTCCAATATGGAAAACGAGGCATTTGTTTCTCATGTATTGGAGTAGGGAAGGGGTGAAGATTATCCCATCCATGTAATGTGGCTAATAAACGGTAATATGTATAAAAGAGAAATACTCAGAATTCTACTGAACTCTACGGAAAATTTCGTCTGTTAAATATTTTTTTTGTTTCTTTTTATGACTTTATAGTGTCTCTTGAAAAATAAGGAAATTTAAATCGTGTATTTATAAAATAATCTAAAGGATCTATTCTCTTATTTGAAATAACTAAAGTGAAGTATAAACTTCACAATGAACAGATGAGAACCCGCTACCTCCCCTGACTGTAGCGACTGATAATCCGTTTGTCGAAAATGCTGATAATATTATCCATGCTGTACTTATTCTATGTACGGCGTGTGGATATTTCCGCTTTCTTCGGATATGCCGATGGGCTTAGCTTTTTTCGACGTTATCGGTTCGTCAGACAGCAAAGACAGTTAAATTTGTGGTTATCATTTTAATATTTAGTTATATGGCAACATTCAAATTTGTATTTCGCCCGTCCATGAAGGTGGGCCGTCATCCGGGAAGTCTTTCGTTGCGCGTCATTCATGGACGTCGCCCCAAGACTGTGAGTCTTTCTTTGCGTCTGTATTCTGAGGAATGGAACGGGACAACGCAAACGGTTGTGTTTCCTGATGATGCCCCGGAGAGAACAGGGTATCTACAGGATGTACAGGAGCGTATCACTGCCTGCACAGGTAAAGTTGATGACATCATCCGTCAGCTGGACCGCAAAGGTGTGTATACGGTAGACGATGTGGTTGAACATTACCGTGAATCTTCTGACGAGAGCAAGCTTCTCGGCTATGCTCGTACGCTTTCCAGTGAACTCCGCCGTAACGGTCAGTACCGGACCGCTAAGGCTTATGTAACTGTTTGCCGGGGATTTGTCTCTTTTAATTCGGGTATTGATGTCTGTCTGTCGCAAATCAATGCAATGCTTGTGAAACGGTTTGAGAGCCACTTGAAGGAGAATGGGAAACAGCCTAACACGGTGAGCTACTACATGCGGAACCTTCGTGTAATCTATAACCGTGCCATAGAGACGAAGCGTCTTATGGATACTGGTGAGAAGCCCTTTGCTGATGTTTTTACAGGTGTTGAAGAGACTAAAAGGCGTGCGCTGAGCGCGGTTGAGGTGAACCGGCTGAAGAATATCAATTTCAAGAGCCTGCTACGACTTTACCGTCCGGGTAGCCAGAAATATCTCTGTATCCGGAATTTGTATTTCTCGTGGCGTTTGTTTTTCTTCTGCCTTTATGCGCAGGGTATGTGTTTTGTCGATCTTGCATACCTGAAGAAAAGCCAGATAAAGGATGGTATTCTTCGTTACTACCGCAAGAAGACCGGTAAACAGATCTCTGTTCCTGTGAATGAAGGTATGCAAGGTATCATTGATAGTTTTGCTGATGATACGCGTGATTCTGCTTATCTGTTCCCCATTATAACGTGCTTGGAGGGTAATGGCAGGAAACTTTATGAGACTGCGATGCGTACCCAGAACCGTCGTCTCAAGAAGCTGGCTGAAATGGCGGGTGTGACGAAAATCATTTCTACGCATGTTGCGCGGCATTCGTGGGCTACAATCTGCAAGAATGAGTTGCTTCCTTTGTCTGTAATCTGTGAGGGACTCGGACATTCTTCAGAGAAGATGACGCGTAAATATCTTGATTCTTTTGATCTCTCTATCTTGGGTGATGCCGGGAAAACAGTGCTGACTGCCGTATCCCGGTCTTCTTCATCTTCTGCTGTTGCTTTGGATGTTTTACATTCAATCCCTATATAATGCAATAAGAAAATGCACCCGGATGATTTCTTAAAATGTTTATCCGACGGGAATGTTTCAAGTGACCGTTGGTATCCGACATTCTGTAAGTGTCAGACAATTCGTTAAACACTTCATTTATTTCTTCGGCAAAGAAACGGTAATTTTTTCTAATAGAAATTATATCTATTTCCCCTTTTTTTATACATTTTCCCCCTTACGTATTTCTTTGGGGTTTTTCCCAAATTCCCGCTGGCAGAATTTATACAGGTGCTGTTGTGATGAGAATCCCTGCTCGTCGGCAATTTGTATAATGCTTTTATTTCCTGAACAGAGTTCTGTATATACCAGCTTTGCCTTTTCTTTGGTCATCCAGTGTTGGGGAGTTTCTCCGAACACTTTTACGAACTTCACAGAAAAGTTTTTAGGAGTCATGCTCATTGCTTCAGCGAATTCTGCCACGCTGTTATATTTGCTGTGATTAGCCCGTACATACTCCTGAAATGCCATATTTGGGCTTAGTATCATGCTGAAGAATGTCTGTAACTCCTTGCGTGGATAGGAGGCTTTGAGTATAATCAGCAGTTCTTTTATCTTGTTATCAAAGTAGCACCGGCAATTCAAGCCGTTTTTGATGCTTTCGTTCAACCCATGCAGGAAATACCACAATGGCGGATTAATCTTCAGGGTATTTATATCTCCATCGCCATGATGATTTTCATTGCTGTCTTTTGTCTTATTATTATATAGCTGTTGTACATTGCAGCTTTCACATATGACCCCTCCACCCGGCAGGCGTATAAAGAGTACGACGCATCTGTGCAATGTGGTGATGTCGAACTGACCGTTGGATGGTATAAAGAAGAAGTCACCTTTTTCCGCACTTTTTTCGGGCAGGTCATTGTATTGGAATTCCAGATCGCCTTCCAGAATAAAGATGATCTTATTCTTTTTAGGTGATAATTTTTTCTTTATTCCCAGTTCAAGATTACACACCTCAATGGCAAAGCTTTTCATACATGCGCTGTATAGGCAGGATAAGCGTTCTTGTGACTTTAGTACTTCCATAATATGTTGATATTTATATTGTTCGTTATTGCTATATAAATGTTTTACAAATGTTTCACGAAACGATATTTTTTGATTTTACTTCATTGCCTTGAAATACGCTGTTTTAAAGCGTTTTTTCTATTTTCTCTTTTGATATTTATTTTTAATGTTTCAACACTTAAGTAAATTGTTTCACTTAGGCTATACTACCACTATTCTACTAATTAGTATTCAGCGTATTACACCCGGACTATTTCTTGTCTGACACTTACAGAGTGTCGGACATCGGTATAAAGAAAAAAGGTGATTCAATGAAGAAATATCTATTACTGTGGATAGCCTGTGTGGCTGTTATACATACTTCTTATGCTCAAAGCAATCGGGACATGGTTTCCAAGTCTTTTCCCTTCTGGGGAATAAAGACAAACCTGCTGTATGATGCCGGCACTACCCTGAACCTGGGTGCTGAGTTTCGGCTGTCCCCATACCTAACACTGGATGTATCCGGCAACTACAACCCCTGGACATTCAGTGATAACAAGAAGTTCAAGCATGTCTCTGTGCAGCCTGAACTACGCTACTGGATTTATGAGCCCTTTAACGGTCATTTCCTTGGTGCCCATCTACTATATACCTTCTATAATGTTGGCGGAGTGAAGATGCCACTCGGTATCTTTCCGGATTTGAAGGATTACCGTTTTCAAGGTAATGGCTACGGCGCAGGCTTTTCTTACGGTTACCAGTGGCTTCTTTCCAACCGTTGGAATTTGGAAGCCACTTTCGGTTTCGGTTATATTTATCTTGACCATTCCCGCTATGAATGCCGTACCTGTGGGGAAAAACTCGGTCGTGAGAGCAAGCATTATTTGGGCCCTACGAAAGTTGGTGTCTCGTTGATTTATGTCATAAAATAGTAACCCTGATCAGACAACATTTTACTTAATATGAAACGACTAATAATCATCTTTAGCATATTCTGCTTTTGCCTTCCTGCGATGTGTCAGGGTTTGGCTTTCGATATTCTGGACCTAAAGGAGGATAATGATTCACTTCTGTTCAGATATAATACTCTTGTAACTCCGCATGCAGTTAGAACCGGTCAGTCGCTGCGTATCACTCCGATGCTTGAAAGTGGTAATTTTGTGATGGCTCTTCCCGGTGTGACTGTCTTGGGCAATAACCGCCGGCGTGTCATGAAGCGTATGAAACATTTGCCTGATGAATATATAAGAACGAAGATCTGCAGCGATACTGTTTTTGAAACAGCTTTTCGGATTCCTTATAAGCTGTGGATGGATTCTGCTTCTCTTGTTGTTGAAGAGAGACTGACGGGTTACCGTGCGCGTACTACCACTACGCGTTACCGTTTGAACAACAGTGTTTCACTTAGTACCCGTGCGCCTTACGAGGTCTCTCCGGTGGTTGCTTTCATCCTTCCTGACAAGGAGGTGAAAGTTCGCCACCGTCAAGGTAAGGCTTATCTTGATTTCCCCGTGGGTCGTTCGGTGATACTCCCTACGTATCACCGTAACCCCGAGGAACTTTCAAAGATTGATGATGCACTCCGTGATGTTATGGATAACTCGGATGTAACTATACAGGGTATTTATATTGAGGGTTACGCCTCTCCCGAAGGTACTTATGCAAGCAATGACCGCCTTTCTAAGGCAAGAGCAGAAGCACTTAGGGAATACATAGTGAGCAAATTTTCTCTTAACAGCAGTCTTTTCAAGGTTAGTAATGTTGCTGAAGACTGGGATGGTCTTGTTGAATTGGTGAACGCAAGCGACATGGCGCAAAAAGAACAGGTGCTGAAGATAATAGAAACCATTGGAATCTTTGACGGTCGTGAATCTGCACTGATGCGCCTGAACGGTGGCGTTCCTTACCTTTTGATGCTGAAAGAGATGTTTCCAGAGTTAAGACGTGTTGAGTACCAGGTGGATTATACCGTGAAGGACTATGACTTGCCTAAAACTCTTGTCGTGTTGCAAAAGAATCCGGCTGACCTTTCTCAACTAGAACTCTACAACCTAGCATTTTCTTCGGAAAAGTGGGGCGGTGATTTTAATCGTATTTTCGTAGAAGTCATTCCCCGCTATTTCTCTGATGATGCTGTTGCTAATAATAATGCCGCCGCCGTATTGATTCAGGGAGGGGAACTTGCTACTGCCAAGCGTTTTTTACAGAGGGCTGGCCAGAGTGCTGCCGCATTGAATAATCTTGGCGTAATGCATCTGCTGGAAGGTGATTTAGAAGAGGCTGAAAGGTGCTTTGCCAAAGCCCGTGATTCCGGATGCAACGAGAGTATCGCCAATTTGGAGGAAGTTAAGGCGAAACGAGATGATAATAAAAAGCAGGAACGCTATAAGAACAGAAAGTAATCAGGAGGATAAAAACAAAAACAGGAATAACAATTAGGATATACAACTCCCCATCCCCTAAAAAGTAATGGATTAAGAATCCCCCCCCTTAAGGGGGGCTGATGAGGGGTAACACAATAGCAAATAATTAATATATATAATAATAAAAACTATCATTTTATGCTTTCTTATAATACGATTGTGGCTATTCAATTGCTACATGTGCTTCAGAAATTTAAGCACTGTCCAATGAACGTAACTGAGTTGAAACAAAAATGCCTTCTTCATGATGTTGGCAATGTTGCCGGCAAGATTATGCGCACTTTGTATCGTCAGGGTTGGGTGACCAATAATTGCAGGTCTAAATACTGGCTCGTTACGGACTTGTTGCAAAAGAATTTGCTGGAACTAACAATGATAATAGATAATAACCGGATACAACTGTGTAATCATGTTGGTTTTAATTGCTGGGGGAATGCTGCCCAAAAAGAAATGCATAATGCGATAGACTTGAATGAACAGTTGCGTAAGTGGTTTAGTGTACAGCTTGAGACGGTTAATCTGGGTGAGTTGGTTGCGTCAAATGAAATATTGGGAGATGGTATGGAAGAGAGAATAAAAATATCCAGAAGTTTATAGATAGAAAAACCGGTTGATATCCAATATAATATCCAAATGTATGAATCACTAAATTTATTAATTAATTTTATTAGACAAATGAAAAAAGTAAACTTTTTTGCGATGCTTGCAGCGGCAGCCCTTATGACGGGCGTAACAGGCTGTAGTAATGATGACAATGTTGGCGAAGGTCCGGGTAACGGGGATGCTACATTGGTGATAAAACTTCCTTCTAATGTTGTACCGGGAAGCCGCGCGGTGGAAGATCCGGTTGCAGATCAATCAGAGACTACTCTTGAAAACGTCTCGGTATTCATGTTGAATGCAGGGGCTGTAGTAGATACATGTACTTTTACACAGAGTGAAATATCTGCTGGAGAGAAGCGTATTGAGCAAGTTGCGGCTACTATCAACCGCGTTATTGTCGTTGCCAATATTCCTACTGCTGCAGATAGCACTGCTCTTTATGGATACTCCAATGCAGCGGCTATCTTGAGTCATCCTTACAGTACGGCAAGTCAGAATGCACCTGCCGCGGCAGCCGGCATTAATGGTAAAGTATTGGTGGGGGATGCAAATGTAGCTGATGTAAATGCAGGCGATCCGCAGATTGGTGCTTCTGATGGTCACACTTACAAGGAAGCTACTGTCACCCTTGACGCTCTCACTGCTCGTTTTGAGATTGGTGCAGTTAAAAATGGTACAGGCGTTGCTGAGGTAGCGTTAATAGGTGTATGGATTAATAAGTTTTACAAAGACGGAAGTCTTGCTGATATAATAAATAAAACTTCAGGTAATACTTGTTGGGACACTACTCCTTCCACTATTGTTGGAGGTGGCTCAGCTACAGATGTTGATTGGGGGAATTCGGTTGCTATGGGCTCATGGGATGAATTAGAATATCATGATGTTGCTAACGATGACGTTGAGATTGATGTTGATAGTAAAGTTTATGCTTACCAGGTGTTTGCCGGTGAAAATATTCCGCAACTCATTTTGCTTGTAAGAGGTAAGTATGCTGCTGGCTATTTTAATGATGAAAAAGACGAATACTTCTTTGGTTATGTCACCTTCACGAAGTTTATTGATGGAAATAATGGTGAAATTGCTAAAGTAGAAGCTAATACCATCTATAAGATTGGTGTAGGTACAACAGGTATTGTGATTACTCCAGATATAATTACTCCGAAGCCTAACTTGGAGGATATAGACCTCGGTATCAATGTTCTTGTTACTCCATGGACAGAAAAGACTGTAACACCGGCCGTTTAAGTCCTGACTATTGGGCGGCGGCTTTTTGAAATGATAAATTGCTACCTTATACATAGGCCGGGCGGGGTTGGATCTCCCTTCCCGGTCACAAATAGAGTGCGGCACGGGCACATGTGATTTTGTGTAACTGCATAATTCCGTGACTGATGTGACTCTGTGAAACCAAAATGACGAATTATACGATATGAAAGTACGATTATTACTGTTGTCTATTGTGGTGTTGACGATGGCCGGGTGTATCAAAGAAGACCTGGACGGTTGCCCCACCGGCGGTAGCACCCGGTTGGTATTCCATTATACCGTTGCCGGTGTGGATAAACTTCCCGATTACGTCTCTCGCATCGATGCGATAATCTTTGATGAAGATGGCAAATTTCTGATGCACGAAGGACTTGATGTTCAGTCGCAGGCTGCCCGGACAGAATTGCTTCTGACGCTTGATCCGGGTATTTACTATTTTGTATGCTGGGGTAATGTAGCAGACCATTCTGTATATTCATCCTTTATACGGGGGGTGACAGCGCTGACTGATTGTTCTATTGAGATATCCCCGGGCATTACGGCGGGTGACCCGATTTATTATGCTCCGGCTAAGGCAACGCCTCCGGCCTCGCGTACACTGGCTCCCCAATACGATATCCACAAGATAGAGATTACGTCGGACGAGCATGTGGCTAAGGATGTAGAGTTCGTCAAAGCCCACCGTTCAATTACGGTCTATCTGAAAAATGCTCCCGGTACCCCCAACGTTCCGAAAGTGCGGGTGAATCATTTGTGTAAGAGCTATAATTTCCTGTTCGAACCTCAGGCGCGCATAGGTGACTTTACCCATATCACTTCCTCCGGCCAATATGCAGACGAAACCTACGATGTAGCTGTTTTTTATGCCGGAATGGGGCCGATAACGTCCGATATGGATGTCGATGTGCTTCATGGTGCGGACGAACGTATCTTGCACACGGAGAACATAGAAGAGTTTCTTACGGCGAACCCTTCGCATGACCCGGATGATATACATATGGTCATAGAATTCAGCGAACTCGGGGTAATCGTCACTGTTCCTTCGTGGAACGAAAAGCCGGTAACACCCGGATTTTAGAACTTGCTAACGATAAACGGAGGATATACATGAAATACATTCCATTACAGATAGTACTGATTATGGCTTTAATTTGGTCGCTGTCGTCCTGTATCGAAGAAAAGGACGGGATTAGTACGCCGGATGGCGAGTTGATGGTTAAATTCACTGTAAACATGCCCGGCGGAACACGTTCTTTAGAAGATAACCCTGATAAGGAATATACGATAGAGACGATTGATGTGCTGGCATTCGTGGAAAACGGCAACGGTGACTTAGTCTATACCTATGCGGCAACGAATATTACACAGACCTCTGGCACCGGCACAGATGTGACCGTAACAGCGCGGGTCAAGGGATATGCGCAGCAACAACAGTTTATGGTACTTGTCAACGCTTCTGACGAGCTGATAGCAGCGGGACCTATTCGGGGTAGGAAATTGGTTGATGTAGCGAATCTGATTGTCTGCAACGCAGGCGATGGCGAATGGCCGGCGCACAATAACGGTACGGGTGATGCAAAAGCGCTGCCTATGTATGGCAAGACTGTACCTCAAGTAATAACTACTGCAACCGGTTCCATCGGTACCTATCCTCTTGTCCGCATGGTGTCGCGCATTGATGTGACACTTGCGACAATAGTGAATAACTTCAAACTGGTGAACGCTTCGTTGTTCAATTATAAAAAAGCAGGTTATGTAAGCTACGAACAAAGTGGCTTCAACGTTGCGGCATTACCTCACCCAGTGGCCACCACTCCGGCGGTTCCTGCATCGGGCGACCATTCAGGTGATCCGATCCTAGAGCCTACGGTATTCTTCGGTGCAGACTATACTAATGATGCCAGAGGAGAAATTCTACGCTCTATATACACCTATGAAAGCCCTGCTATCGTCACGGATGCAAATAAGACGACCGGTACCGCATTAGTGATTGGAGGTTATTACGGAGGCGACAACAGTAAAATGGTTTACTACCGTGTGGACATCAAGACCATTGATGACACTTCGGCCCGCATATCCAGCGGTTTGCTGCGTAATCATCACTATAAGGTACAAATACAAAGCGTGTCGGATAAAGGTTATCCTACGGCTATCGAAGCCTATAAAGGAGCCAAGGCGATTGATTTCGCAGTGAAGGTGATTCCTTGGGGTGAAGAGATGGCGGTGCCGCTGCCTTATGTAGTGAAACGCCCTGCCAACTGTTATTTGATTTCTCCGGGTGATGGCTCGTTCAATATCCCCATCTTTGGACAGATAGACCGTGCAAAGGCTGATGGAGGTTTGTCGGGTACTTGGGCTGACAATAATACGAAGCTCGTTGCGGAGGTACTGTGGTCAGAACGACAGGCAGTGGAGGACATCGTGGCTAATTTGAGTATCTATAGAGATCCGGTGGACATCACCAAGTCTCTGCTTACCGTTACACCGGGTGAGGCTATCGGCAATACTGTGGTGTGTGTGTACAACGACCTGAATGAAAATGGCGTGCGCGATGCAGGCGAGGATATCCTTTGGAGTTGGCACATCTGGTCGTGTGCCGTGAGCGACTTCCCGAAAGAGTTTTCCGGAAATCGGTGGATGGATCGTGATCTGGGGGCGCTACGCCAAGGCTCATGGGAGCATACACCGAACTCGGCAGCTGAGGCGCAGAATTCAATCGACCCCGTGAAGGGACTGTACTACCAATACGGGCGCAAAGATCCGTTGCCTGTGTCCAGTTATGGACGTCCTATACAGTCGGGCACGGCTGTATATCAGGACATCACCGGAACCAATACTGTGGAGGCTTCGGTGAAGCAACCGGCTGCCCGTTTCACCAGTTGGATGGGAAACGTTTCCACATGGTCTACTACCAAGAGCGTTTACGACCCTTGCCCGGATGGATGGAGGGTTCCTTCGGAGGCAGAATGGAGTACTGTCAGCCTGTGGAATACCAACAGCGCTTACTCATGGTCGTACACTACGGCGGGTATGATTGCACTGTATAGAAATGTGGGAGGGAGAGCATGGAACACTGTTCTCAATACAACTAAGACCGTATTGCATTTGGATGCTAGCATGGGACCGAGGATTGAGAGCAGCGATTTCAGTAACTACACCAATGGTGGTTTTCATACCGTACGTTGCATCCGTGACGCTGCAGCACAGCCGGGTGGAGTGTCTCCGACACTCACGACCGATTATGACAGCGGAAAGATTATCTCTGCTGACGGAAGTACATATATCCTCAACATCTCCTCCAATACTGCTTGGGAGGCTTCTGTACGTCGTGGTACCGATGTGTTTACCTCGGGTGGTATAGTGGGCGAACCCCTGCTCGATAGAAACAGAGGTCTTAACGGTGATGTACCGTGGAACTACATTTCCGGTTCAGGGAACGGCACGCTGACTCTTGTCACGAACGATTATACAGGTAGTAGCTATGCCGATGGTGAATTAGAGATTGTCTTCCGCGATAAGGATACTGGAGTAATCCTCAATCGGGTTCCCATCAAGGTTATCACTGGTATAGTGCTCAGAAGTAACCGTCTGGTGGCTTCTGCTGATGCTGCCACGGGAACGATGAACTGGGCACAAGCTATGGGTATCGAACTCCAATACAACAGTACAAAATTTTGGGCACAGGGAGAAGGAACAAGGCCGGTGGACTACCCGCTTGGAACGAACATAACTTCCGGATGTGCCGGTTATAGCGAACCGGGATATCCCGCAGGAGGTTGGCGTCTACCGACAGTGGCAGAACTTACGGAAATCTATGATAAGAGAGACAAGATTGTCGGTTTGACTACGACTTCTCCTCAAGCGGAATATTGGAGCTGTGGGGAATCCGGTAGCTATGCAAGTACTAAAGACATGACTGGTATTTATAATCAAGGAAGTACTCCTAAAACAAACAATAGGCGTGTACGCTGTGTCAGAAGTCTGAATGCCATAGGCAGATGAATTTCGTTTATGGTAAAGAGATGATAAGGTAAAGACAAAAAAAAGAAGATATGAGTAGATTGTTAACACATAAAGGGCGGCTTGCCTGTGGGGTAGCGATGCTTCTGACAGTGAGCTTGTGTAGTTGCATTGCCGAACACGAATCTGTTCCGGAGACCGGAGGAGACCGTGAGGCGGCATTCATCCTCAATGTGCCGGGCATGAATGTACCCCTGACTCGTGCTCTCGACCCTGCAAAGGAGCAGGAAGTGACCGAGATAGACGTGGTAATATTCAATGCCGTTGATCGCACGTTAGCCGAATACCACCGCGTGGCTGCTATAGACCTTACACCCGCCACAGGTGGTGATGGGTGGCAGTGCAAGATACACAATATAGAAACCAGTACGAATATTACCGCTGCTGTTATAGCCAATGCTTCGCTGGAGGTTTCGGAGGCATTGGCAGCAGTAACCCAAAATGGTACTTATTTGGGTGCTGACAAAGCTGGTTTTCTGGATGCATTGGAAGTAGCGGTTGGCACTAAGTGGAATACCACAGGCACAGGGTACTGGAAAATACCCATGTACGGGGAAGCTCGTATTGCAGGTAGTATTTATTCGGGTACGTTACACGAAGTGAATCTAACCCGAATGCTGGCCAAGGTGGACATAGTAAACGCCGTTGCTCCAGCAGGCATACCTGTTGCAGGTAATTTCAAACTCACGGCTGTCCATGTGGTGAATTACAACACCCGAGGTAGAATAGCTCCTACATGGGATACGCAAGGAGACATTCAGCTTAGTGCTACGATCCCCAATTTGCCTTCCTACACCGGCAAGTGTGTATGGATGGATGGTAACGAGCTAACTTATACTACATCAAGCAGCACAGCTCCGATTGAGAACGAGATATATCTTTTCGAGGCTGCCGCAATGCCGGAAAATACAACGACTCCGAACGGTTTGAGACTGGTATTTGAAGGTGACTTTACCTCTGTGGATGGGACGGAACACTATTACTACCCAGTTGATTTCACCGCACCCTATGACACGCAGACCGGCAAAGCTTATTACATTCCCGTACTACGTAACAATCGCTACTTGTTCACTATTACTGAGGCCTCGGGGCGAGGCTATGACAGTTTGGGAGAGGCAGCGATGGCACTGGGAGTAATGTCGAATCTGCGGACCCGTATTCTTGTGGTAGACGAAAGCGGCATCCGCAACATTGTCTGGAACGGCGGATATTTTCTAGGGCTTGCAGATAATGAGGTGATTCTTGGTGAATCTTTGGCAGGAAGCACGGTTAACGTGAAGTGTACGACCAATTATGCCGACGGTTGGATGGTAGATCGAATTGAATATCAGGGTATGCAAACAAACTGGCTGAAAGCTAACAAGTCTGGCAGTTCTAGTGATATGCATTCTGACCTTGAATTAACACCACTCGTAGTAAATGGCAGCGGCACCGAGCGTACGGCCATCGTCTACATAAAGGCGGGACGGCTTACGAACAAACTTACTGTGACGCAGCAGGCATCCGAAGGACTGTTCGTGGGGCGCTTTGGAGGCCAATTGAAGCCTGACGCCAACGGCGTCTGGCAATATGAGAAGATGCTTTATGTACAGAATAGCAATGAGGGAAGCTCGGTTCGGTGGAAAACAACCAATACAGCAACAGTGAATGTAGCAAGTGACTGGGACGGCAGGCAAAATACTTGGTCGATGACGAGTAATCCTATTTTGAGAGACGAGCATCCTGTCGCTAAACTTTGCTATTACAAGAATTATATGCCTACAAACATAAATGAACTTAATTGGTTTCTGCCCTCACAGAAGCAACTGATGGCTGTCTGGATTTCACGTAACGGTTTAAATATAGTGACTTATCCTATTGACCATAAAGTCTATTGGAGCTCAACGGAGTATGATATAACCCATCCTTGGGGGGTAAACATGTTCTCCGGCGGCACGAGTACTGACATGGATAAGCGCTCCACAAGTCCGGTGGTGCGGTGCGTCATGGAATATTAGATATTAACGATTTGACTCTATAAAGAAGATGAAACAGATTTTAATCATATTGTTTATAAGTACACTTCTCCCGGCAAGACTGCAGGCGCAGAGGGCATATAAGGAAGGGACAAAAATAATTTTCGACCTGACTGTTGCAGCGGGGATGCCTGCCGGTGCAGTAACTAATGTGAAAAAATATACAGGTACTTTTACTCCCAGGCAAGATGAGCTGGGACCCAATAATGACGAAAGTAGTTCGATTAATGCTACCGTTTATCATAAACTGGAGATAGCCCCAAGAGATGTTAACACATCAGGAAACCTGGATAATACGGGTACCTTGACCATGCCCTGGGTTGATGCATTCAATACGTGTAAAAGTTTAACTTATGACGGTGGCGGTTGGCGTCTACCTACGCAACGTGAACTTATGCTGATGTTCATGTTTTTGCCGGCATTCAATACTTTCTTGAATGATGGCAGTATATACAACGGAACACCCTTTGCTGATGTCAACTATTGGAGCTCGACGGAGTACCGTAACGATAAACTTAGGTCATGGTTTGTCAACTTCTCCAGAGGTAACACCAATTCGGTCATCAAGACGGACTATAATATGCAGCGGGTGAGATGTGTCAGAGAAGTGATGGTCACTCCGTAGCAGCCAAGGATATGTGGTGGTAGTTGCGAGCATCATACCGGGAATCCTTGGTACTGCAGACAGACTATGAATGAAGAATAAAAATGAAAGAGAGATATGATACGTGGATTTATGAAACATAGAGGGCAGTTGGTTTATGAGGCTCTGGCGGTGATGCTGTTATCGGTGGCGCTGGACGGCTGTATAGCTGAAAGATATGATGCCCCTGAGGGAGTTGACGGCAAACTAATCAAGTTTACTCCCGCAGTAGTTGCTTCGAAGGGAACTAGTGGCACACGCGCAGTTATGGGACATCCTATTGAGAGTGGTGCCAATATTCCCGTGGATGGCTCGTTCGGTACGTATGCGTACAGTAAAATCACTCCAATAAGTAGTATAGTTAGCTACGATGCGCTTCAGAATATGAAAGTTACGTCGGATGGCACGGATTTTACTTATAGCCCTGTGGCAAAGTGGCCGGTGGAAAGGGAGGCGGAACTGGCATTCTATGGCTACTACCCTTGGCAGAGTCAGTCTGTCCCTCCTGCACCCGGCGATCCGCTGATTGGCATAACGATGGGGGCGCAGACACCTTCGATGACAATAGCTTATGTTACTCCCACCAATCCTTCGAAGCAAGTGGATTTGATGTATGCCTATACCGGCATGACTATCGGTTATGACCCTGTGGAGATGAACTTCGGGCACGCCCTGACACGCGTGAATTTTAAGGCGCAAGTCAAGGACTATGCGCAGCCGGTGGTCATAACCTCTATCAGCATCACAGATGTGCGCACCCGTGGTAACCTTATTGTTGTGGATGAGAATACTCCTTTGTGGAGTAACCTGTCTAGCGAAGCTACTATATCGCAAACAGCCTTAAACGGACTCACGGGAATTCAACTCACCAGTTTATCTGCTCCTATGACTGCTTCCGGCGGAGATATGCTGCTCATACCACAGTCGGTTCAGGGATTCGAAGTGAAGGTGGAAGCTACATTGAACGGAACGCCGTTTGATGACTCTTTTACTTTCTCGCTGACTGGTACACCCGATTGGGAGATGAATAAAATAGTGACTTATGAAATTACTATTTCAGGTAATGGCATGACCCTTGACACGAGGGTGGATAATTGGAACCAGCGGGAGGTAACGGTCATTCAGGATGGTCAGTGGTGGATGACGATGAATAGAGACGAATTTGAAATAGAGCGTAGTGGGGCGATTTTTAATTTCACTTTCCAGACGAACTACCCGGAGCAGGTGTATGCAAGCATCCCGACGGCTCCGGTTGATTATAGCGGTTGGCTGGATATAATAGCAACCGCAGGTAACTCTCAGAGCGGGTATACTTCTATGGTTCAGGTCAAACAGTCAACTGAATCTAATCCCCGCTCAGGTGAGGTACATATTGTTGCAGGGAATATGACTAAGGTGATCAAGATTACTCAAAGGGGGGAATATTATCCTCCGAGGCACAGTGGTTGGGCAGGCTCCAATATTTATTGGGATGGTAGCAAGCTGACTTTTGATGATGTAAATGTAAGGACGCACGAAAAATATCAGGGTGTTTACTTTCAATGGGGTAGTTTGTGGGGGCTTGCACCGAATGGGAGTGATCAAACTACATGGGGAACAAACCACACCGTTTATCTATTGAACAATGATGGTACGTACAAGGCAGATGTGGGCGGTCATGTATGGGGTGGCATTCCCCGTGTAGGAGACGCCGAAGCAATCACCGGCAATCCTCCTTCAGGCAAGGAAGACAAGGATCGTAATTATCTTTACGAGATAACGGATGGCTCTACTGGTAAGGGTGACATATGCAGGTACCTGACCGAACAGGCAGGCGGACTGATTCATGGACGGAAGTGGCGCATGCCTACCCGGAGGGAATTTGAGGAGTGCCATAATTCCATGCATTCAGGAAACTCGAATGTTGCTGTTTCGTCTGATGGCGCCGGGAAACAAAGTATGACTGCAGGCCGCACCATGGATGGCAAAGTTTTCTTCCCCGCTTCAGGATATCGCACGGAGGGCGACGGGCTGTTGCGCTATGTCGATAGCCGCGGCTATTACTGGTCGGGCACGCCAAACAGAATCAGGGATGATTCGAATTACATCTATGGCGGAAACTGGGACTTCTACAGCAACTATATGGGGCTGGACAGTGGTAGTTTACGCTCGTACGGCTATAGCGTGAGATGTGTTGCTGAATAAGGAAAAAATAATAAAATAACAATTATGGCTTCTATATCAGACATATTAAAGCGTGAAGAGCTCCAAAATCCTCGTATCTACCTTCACAAAGTGGGCATTTTTTGGAAGGCCTATCAATATTCGGCTTACCGGGTTGTACAGAGGCAGGTGAATATTAAACCTAAGAAGAAGTTTATAAAGACTGTTTCTTGTGAAATTGTATCACTGGGATTTCCTGATATAACTCTTGAACGTGTATTCAAGAAGCAAGAGATAGAAATAGTCAATGAGAAATTGATCGTTATACCCTGTGGCGAATTGGACAAGAAAGCGTATATAGAATGGTTTGATAACATCCCACAAGTGGGACGTCTAGTGGACAGTTGGTTGGCTGAACCGAATGAGCTAAGAATTCGGACGATCAATAAGGAAGAGAATGTACTGAGAAGAATAAAAGAATTTCCTGTGGAAGAAGTAACGCCTGAAGCGTGTGTTAACTTCATAACATCAATCTATAAAGAATTGATTGGGTAAATGATGTAAATGAAGGAATAGGGGAGATAAATAAACGTAAGCAACTGTGCTGTATATTGTATGATGAAATTTATAAGGAAATATGACTGGGCCAAAATTAGCGGCATATTGAGTTTGCTTGCTGTTGATGGCTTTATCGTTTTGGGTCTTGTTGCTTTCTGTACGAATGTAACGAGTAAGATGGAACTTGATGAACAGACGAAAGAGACTGCTGATTCCCGCAAGCTAAGCTTTATGCTGCCTACTATCCCGGAAACGATAACGGATGTACCCGGACGTGCTTCGTACCTGGCTCTCCACTGGTGGAATAAATTCGATTTTACGGATACACTCTGTCTGCATCTTCCTGAGGTGACGGAGCAGGCTTTCGTTGATTTTATAGATATTCTTCCCTCGGTGGATGAGAATACTGCTGTCAGGGCATTGAACACGTTGCTGACCCTTGCCCGTCTTGAAGAGAGCGGACGTGTTTACCGTTATTTCCTGACTATGAGTGAGAATTATCTTTATGATCCTAATTCTCCTTTGCGTAATGAGGAATTGTATTCTTTGGTTCTTGATTATGTACTTCGTAACACTAATGATGGTGATCCTGAACGTATACGTCCTCTGTATCAGCTGGGGGAGGTTAAGAAGAACCGTCCGGGATCGATAGCTTCGGATTTTGTGTATATGCTACATGACGGTCGTAAAGGGTGGCTGCATGGTTTGCAGTCAGAATACACGCTATTGTATTTTTATGATCCTGACTGTCCTGACTGTAGGCATACAAAGAGGATGCTTGAGGAACTGCCTTCTGTTGCGGGACTTGTGGAAAGCGGTAGAATGCAGATTCTTGCCTTTTATCCTGACGGTGATGCGGATGCGTGGGAATCCTGCCGGGATATTTTGCCCGTTGGTTGGCTCAATACTTGTGACGGTACCGAGGAGTTGGTTGTGAAAGACAAGCTGTACGCTATCCGTGCTATTCCTTCTCTTTATCTGCTGGATAGCGAGAAACGTGTGATCCTGAAGGATGCGGACTATAATAAACTGGATGCGTGGCTGAATGAATATCTGCCTGCTTCCTAATAAACTTAAAAACGAATGAAAAGAATGGGAGATGATCCGGATAACAGTTCTGGTACGGGACCTGATACTACGTGGACTTCCAATGAGAAGTTTGGTAGAAAAGTGATGTTGTTATATCATAAACTTAGGAATGGCTGTTCGGATGAACTGTCCGGTAGTGACAATTACCGGTTGTTCTTTCTTCTTAAAGGAACTGTCCGTTTGAAGGTAGGAAATGATGATGAATATTTGCTTGGCAACGGGGAGTTTACCTTGCTACCCCCGGGATGTTCAATTGTATGCTCTGCACTTTCAAACTCGGGATATGTGGTTATTAACTGTAACCGTATAAAGGTTGATAGTAATGTCTCTTACTTGGATGAATTGAAGAAGGATGCGGATAAGGGAATAACTCCTTGCCGTCAGTTGCCTATCCGTGGTCGTTTCATGAAGGTGCTTACTGATTTTGAGTATTATCCTGTTTCGGAGAGTATGTACCCGTCTTTATATGATATCTTGTTTATTTATATGCGGATATTATACAGTAAGGAGGAACTGCTGTCGTTTCTGCACCCTGTGTTATTTGATAGTAGAGGCAAGAGGCGGAAATAGAAGGGAATAAATTAATTATTGAAAATAAGGCGGCGGTCAATCTGCGGGGCTTTATTGGTGGCTGGCTATTCGGAGGATGAACACTGTTTTACAAGAAAAGAATTGATATTAGATATCTCCATGATGCGTTATTGAAAGATTAATGTCTGGGGCGAACCATACATCAGTTATACTTGTTTCTACAATATACCAATTGTACATCTTCGTAGCAGAGATAAGGATATTTATGATGCTTTGTAACAACTGTTACAAATTATATATTAGAATAGCCTTAATTTTGCATCAATCAATAAAAAAAACAAGTGAGATATGAAAACTAATACAACATTTGCATATGCAACAGTATTTAATATTGCTGGAGAGATAGATTATGCCAGCGGTGGAATAGTAAGTAAACAGATAAGCAAAAATCAGGCGGGAAATGTTACTTTATTCTCATTCGATAAAGAACAAGGGTTAAGTGAACATACCGCACCTTTTGATGCTCTGGTACAGGTTCTTGATGGAGAAGTTGAAATACATGTCGGAGGTAATCCTCACAGATTGAAAGCAGGTGAGATGATCATTATGCCAGCTAATGTTCCCCACGCATTACATGCGGTTGAACGTTTCAAAATGTTATTAACTATGATAAAAGGAGGAAGCAATGAGTGAACTGATTAATAATTCGGAAAAGAGGAAGAATTTGCTCAAGCATCTGATCCTTCAATTACATAGTGGTGAAGCACCGGAACAAGTAAAAGAACGCTTGATTCAATTACTAAATTCCATTCCGTACAACGAGGTGGTGGAAGTGGAACAGCAACTTATAGCAGAGGGGCTGCCCGAAGAGGAAGTCTTGCGATTTTGTGACATACACACTGCCGTGCTTGATGGGAGTATAGATACTTCTACCGCTAAATCTGTTCCTAATGGACATCCGGTTGATACTTTCAAACAAGAGAACAGAGCCCTGGAAGAGCGCATCAAGCGGATTGAACTAATTTTTCAAAAACTGGGTATCGCGACGGAAGAAGAAACGAATAATTATTTATTGCAACTGCAATACCTCTTCAATGAACTTTCTGATGTTGATAAACATTACTTGCGAAAAGAGTATCTGCTGTTTCCCTTTTTGGAGAAAGCGGGCATAACGGGACCTCCCAAGGTGATGTGGGGCAAACATGATGAAACCCGGGAGTTACTAAAAGCAGCACGCGAAGCGTTGAGCCACGCTAAAGGTGCTACAAAAGAAGAACTTGCCACTGTAATTTCTTTGGTGTTGCAACCAGCTCTTGAAGCTATCGAAGGCATGGTGATGAAGGAGGAGGAAATATTGTTGCCAATGGCACTTGATACATTGACAGAGGAAGATTGGTATCAGATTTATGTCGAGACGTCGGTTTACGGCTTTTGTCTTATTGATCCACAGGAGGAATGGAAACCGGAAAGTACGGCTTCAAAAGAACCGGTTTTCTTACCCGGTAATGCGATCCGGCTCTCTTCAGGGAGTTTTGATATGAATGAACTTGAGGCATTGTTCGTCACTCTTCCAATAGATATTACTTTTGTGGATGGAAACGATAAGGTGAAGTTCTTTTCGCATAGCCCAAAACGGGTTTTTGAACGTAATCGTTCTATTCTCGGACGTGATGTACGTCTGTGCCATCCACCACAAAGCGTTCATATTGTAGAACAGATTATCAACGACTTTAAGAGTGGCAAAGAAAACAAGGCGGCTTTTTGGATATCAAACTTCAAAGGACGTTTTGTTTATATAGAATATACTGCACTTAGGGGGAAAGACGATGAATATCTTGGCATAATTGAGGTGACACAGGATATCACTGATTTTCGGAAATTGGAAGGTGACCAACGTTTACTTTCTTATTCGTCAAAATCGTGAATTATGGAGATAAACTTACAAACCAAGGTTGCTGAACTTCTTGAAGCATATCCCCAACTAGAGGAACAACTATTGAACTTGTCACCAACATTTGCTAAACTGAAAAATCCTATTTTACGCCGAACGGTTGCTAAAGTGACATCGCTGCAACAGGCTGCAAAAATAGCAGGGATTTCACCTGCACGGATGGTTCAGGCTTTACGAAAAGCTGTGGGGTTATCATCGGGTGAAATGATGGAGATTGAAGAACCACTTAATGAGAATATGGATATTACTCCCGGATGGTTTGACGAAAATAAGATAACGATTCGTTATGATGCGTGTCCCATGATAGATATGGGTGCAAGTCCAATGGCGGAGATTATTCGCTTATCCAAAGTGCTTAAGGAGAGTGAAATCATGGAACTTACTGCACCGTTTGAGCCGGTTCCTATCATGGAACAACTTAAATCGAAGGGGTTTGAAATATGGTATAATGGAAGTAAGTGCTATTTTATAAAAAATGGGTAATATGAAATAATAGTAATTGAAATCGGGGAGGGTGGTGGAATGTCTGAAAGAGTTTTCTTTGCTACCTTCCCTTTTTTTCTTGTTAGCTGCTTCAGGGGACATCAATAGTACATCTGCATGGCTTATAGAATGGAAAAGACAGAACTTACACGAGGCTCTGTCTTGATTTCCATTTTAATATTAAATACAAAACTTATTAGATGATGAGAAGAATATTTATACCTTTTTCAAAGGAAAGAAAAAACATTTTAGTACTGTATGATTGTTCGTTAGTTGTGTTTCTTTAATTTCTGTTCACTTGTTTATTATTCATCTGAAAATGCCATTCGGTTCTTCTGCATACTCGACTCATCTTAATCATGTTTTTTCTAAGTATTCAATATTAAGCCTGTAACAAATGATAATAATGTCATCTAAACAATAAAAAGATTGTTTTAAAAAAAATGCTGTAGCCTTAATAGTAATAGAAATGTTGTATATTTGCAGTATAAAGCAATAATTATTTTCGTAATGATCAGATATAATCATCATAGTCAATTTGATCCTAATAGTATAGATGTTAGGTTACAGCATTTCAGATTGGGGCAAATACTCAATATGATACATGATCATAAGATTGACTTATTTCTTGACGAAAGACCTCCGCTCATAAAAAGATCCTGGTCAAGAAAGCAAGAAAGTCTGTTTATTGAATCATTGCTTCTAAAATTACCTACCCAGATATTCTACTTTGACGGCAACGATGTTCCTTGGAAAGTAATTGATGGTTTTCATAGATTATCGGTTATATACGAGTTTGTGAATAATGCTTTCCGTCTGGAATATTTAGAATATCTTTCTGATCAGTGCTCTAACAGGTATTTTAAAGATTTGCCCGGTTATTTACAAGCACGCTTTCTAGAGACGGAAATAGTATCTTATGTAATTAACCCCGGTACACCTCCCCATATCCGGTATAATATTTTTCACCGAATAAATGAGACGGGCGAACGTTTATCAAATCAAGATATCCGGTGTCTTTTTTTTAATAGAAGATCAGTGTCTTTTATAATACGATTGTCTGAATTGCCGTTGTTTGTGGAGCTCAGTGCGAATAGGGTTTTTCATGGGAAGTTGGAGGATCTTGAGTACGCTACGCACTTTGTTGCCTTCAATAGTTGTTATGATAGCAATATGAAAAGCGTTGAAGAAGCGTTGATTCGCGCAATGACTTTTTTGGAAGATATTAGCGATTCTAAATATCAACGTATAGAGAAACAATTTGAAGAAACATTATATCGTGCCATCCGATTATTTGACGAGTATCTTTTTAGAAAACCGCAGAAGGGTGTATTGTATATAAAATGGAGCAAAATGTGGAATAAAGATATTTATGATATGTGTATGTGTTGTCTGGCTGAGCTTAATGACCATGATTTTCAGAATTTACTTTCTAAAAAGGTGCGCTTTTTAGAAGAATTCATTGAAATTTATTCTAATAGCTCTTCTAAAATAGGTTTTCCTTATTTCTCTACTTTCAGGAATTTATTAAGTAAATATGCATTTCAATGATTAAGAAACTGACATTAAAAAACTTCAAAGCATTTGAAGAAGAGGCTTTCAATATAGCTCCTCTGACCTTGATAACCGGTATCAATGGCATGGGGAAGTCCAGCATAATACAGTCTCTATTGCTTTTGAAAGATAACTATAACATTAAGAACCTTACTACCGGTCATCCCATTTCACTAACTGGAGATTTAGTGGATTTAGAGACCGCCGAAAGCTTATGTTACTTTAAGGCCAACGACAGGAAAGTATCAATAGACATCGTAGATGAAAATTCCTCGAAAGGCAATAAGCTGAATGATTATTGTTGGGAGTTGGATGCATCCATAGCTAACGCGATAGAATTGCCATTTTCATTTTCCAGTACCGGAGATTTGGAAGATTTATCATTATTCCGTCCAAGCTTTATTTTTTTAAGTGCTGAGAGGTTAGGACCAAGGGGCGAATATGAAAAAAAATATAAACGTAATTTTAATACCAGATTAGGCGTTCAAGGTGAGCTAACTCCTGCATATTTAAACAATGCTGCCAATGCCAACCAAAAAATAGGGTTGCCGGGCATGAAGAACAGCAAACTTCCCCAAGGAGCCGACCAGCTGACTGAAAATGTAAATGCATGGATGTCGCAGATAATGGCATTGCCAATGAAAACCATATCCAACAGTATCAGTGATTCTAAGTTCAAACTGGAATATAAGTTTGAAGGAAGTATGGGAAAGAATTTCTCCGCATTGCAGGTTGGTTTTGGAATGACATTTGTACTTCCTATTGTAGTTGCACTGCTGCAAGCACAAAAGGGGGATCTTATTATTGTAGAGAATCCTGAAGCACATCTTCATCCGGCAGCGCAAGTGGAGATAGGTATGATGATAGCACAAGCGGTTGAGAATGGGGTACAAGTTATTGTAGAGTCTCATAGCGACCATATTCTTAATAGCCTGCGTCTTGCGCGGAAGAAAGGCATCCTTGGAGAAAAGGATATCAATCTTATATTTGTCCAACATGATATTTCTTCCGGAACAAATATAACTTTCACTGATGAAATACAAATCAAAGATAATGGAAAACTGACCAAACGCCCGGAATATTTCTTCGATACATGGGATGATATTCTCATTAAATTGATTGACTGATGAATGCATATTTTAATGAATTATCATTTACGCCATATTCTGATCGTGAGGAAGTCAAAAAGGGGTTGACAGCTTTTATCGAGTGTTTGAAATCCTTGGATGAATTTGGAATTAAAAATATCAAGCGGAGTAATCAAATTGATAAAAAGTGCTTATTAGGTAGGGAGACTTATCTGAGGATGCTGAATGACAAGAGTATTGTTGATGATGACATGAAGAGTGTTCTCATTAACCGGATGGAAACGCTGGAACCGGATGATGAGCTTGTTGACAAGTATCTTGTTCTTTATATGGGGCATGAATCTTTGGAGTGTAAAGGATTGGGATGGGCTTCCGAAGAACTGGAGAACACGGTTGCATTAAGTCTTCATCCTGAAAAGTGGGAAAGGACCAAATATAATGTGAAACTTACCCGGTTAGATGATGAATCCGTAGAATATGAAACTGCTACTGCATGCAAACATATAGCTTCTCTTAGTCATACAGAAGTACATCGGGATTTTCTTACTTCTCTAAGAAGCCTACCAAGGTCCGGTAAAATTCTAGTGGCTATACTTGAGGAACATTTTCCAAATCTGATATTTTCTAAAACAGCCCATGCCCAGATGAAAGGAATAAAAGATGAGGATACTATATCACAAATCTATTATCGCCTTGGGGAGTTACAACGCATTGCCAAGGTGTTTGACAGGACTTGTTCCAAGTTTGATTTTAATTGTTTGGCGTCTCCTGAATCCGATACGAGATTGAACAACCTAGAAAATGAATTGACTTTCAGTTTTGAGGAGGGAGTAAGGTTTTTGTGTTCATGGCACTTGCGTTATACGCCCGGTGCCGGCAGGATACACTTTTACCATGATCCTGCCAATAAGAAGGTATATGTTGGATATGTCGGAACAAAAATACCAGATTGAAAGTTATGGTCGCTTGACTTATAATAACTCTAAAGTATTACCTCCCATCTGCTCATTTTAGGGGCAATCTTTACATCCGGTTGTATTTTTGTACATTTTTCTTTTATTCTTATACATTTGGTAAGAATGATAGCGCCACTATTGTGTTACTTTACCAAAAAGTTTGTTAGGAAGAACATTTAATTCTAGCCTGAATAGCTTAAATCACATGTTTTTCAGAAAGAGAAGTTATGTCTGTCCTTCTAAATTTAGCCAAAAACTACATTCTGTTAGCAATCAGGTAAATTTAGAATATGTGTATCTGAAAAGTATTTATAGTACAGTAAATTAATTAGTTATAAATCGCATGAGAAAGTGTTGAAGTAGCTAAAATAAGCTTTTGAGAAAGTTTTGATGTAGTCTGTTCTTATTTCAATAATACGTCAATTTATAATTTTGCCCCGATGATGACAATCAAATCATCTTTAATATTAATTAAATTAATGTACTATGAGAAAAAAGATTTTTTCTTGGAAGCTAATGCAGCTACTATCTTTCTGCTGCATGCTTTTCCTCTCTGACTTAGGGGCATTTGCCCAAAACGGCGTCACCGTAAGGGGGCAAGTGGTGGATGCTGAAATGAACGAACCGCTGATTGGTGTATCTATACAAGAGAAAGGCGCATCAAATGGGGTAATTACAGATATGGACGGTAACTTCGTATTAAATGTTGGCACAGGATCCACGATTGTATTTTCTTATATAGGATACAAAACACAGGAAATGAAATCGGGAGATGTAAAGGGAGTAATTAAATTGACAGAGGACTCCAAAGCGCTACAAGAAGTAGTAGTTGTGGGATACGGTGTACAGAAGAAAGTAAACTTGTCCGGTTCTGTTTCGGCTATTGATGGGGATAGGATTGCCGCCAAACCTTCGAGTAATGCTCTGGCTGCTTTACAAGGAGAATTACCCGGTGTGACTGTATTGCGCAGCAGTGGTCAACCAGGCAGTGAAACATCCGGTATGCGTATCCGTGGTTTCTCTTCTGTCAACTCTACTTCTACGTTGGTCCTGATCGATGGTGTGGAGGGGGATATGGCATTAATCAATCCTAATGATATTGAATCCATTTCTGTATTAAAGGACGCTGCTTCTTGTGCTATTTATGGTGCCCGTGCTGCCGCAGGTGTTGTACTTGTTACCACGAAAAGCGGAGCGGAAGGCAAACCCCGCATCAGTTATAATGGTTACTTTGGTTTCAATACTCCGGGAAATATGCCTGAACGTCTTCCCGCCTGGGAGGAACAATTCTTTATTGACCAAAGTCGTGTACCTACGACGGGAAATACGGAATGGACAGCAGAAAAAGCGTCGTGGGTAGGTAATCCGAACTTTAATACACGTCCGCTTTCCAACGGACGTTGGGACTTTTTTGAGGCTACAAACTGGGTAGCGGAAGGTACGAAAAAGTACACGACACAACAAAACCACTCTGTATCGGTAAGTGGTGGCAGCAAGGGTATGAACTATATGCTTTCAGCTAACTATTATACAAAGAACGGTTTGCTGAAATATGGTACGGATAAAAATGACCGTTATAACTTGCTTGCCAAAATAAATACTACTATCAATAAATATGTAGATTTGGGATTGAATATACAATATCAATCCAATACAGTGGAACAGCCTTCGGCAGGCTCCACAACTCTATTCAGTCAGCTGTATTCCGGACGTGGACGCCAGTCTATCTATAATCCGGAAGGTGATGAAAGCGGGAATATTTATAATGGTGATTTGCAAGTAAACCCTATCGATATTATGAAAAATGGTGGTACTAAGAATACTAAATACGAAGCTTTTACCGGTAAAGCCAACCTAACCATTAAAGACTTCGTAAAAGGGCTACGCATTAACCTGAGCGCATCGCGTAAAGCGGATTATTATATGGAAAACACAAATAGAAGAACCTTGTCATGGAAAGACCGCTCTGGCAAGAACGTACGCTTTGATTACAATAATCCCAATTCGCTGTTCAAGAGAAAGAATTCTGCCTATCACGACTTGGTGGAAGCTACGGTGAACTATACATTCAGCTTGCAGGATACGCACAATTTCAATATTTTGGGAGGTAGTTCATATGAGCGCTATTATAAAGATGAAATAGATGCTAATGCCAAGAATATGAACTCGAATGACTTCTTCTCTTTTAATTATTACGATTCTTCTATTAATACAAATACGGAAATCGGTGATAATATCGAGCCGTGGAAGATGATGTCTTATTTCGGGCGTATCAATTATAACTTTAAAGAACGTTACTTGCTGGAAGCTAACGTACGATATGACGGTAGTTCTCGACTGGCGCCCGACAAACGTTGGAAGGCATTTCCTTCTTTCTCTGCCGCATGGCGTCTAAGCGAGGAAAGCTGGTTTGATGTAAACTGGATCAGCCAACTAAAGGTTCGCGCTTCATGGGGACAGCTAGGTAATGGTGCTGTCTTGGGATTGTACGACTATATTCCACTGATTCTTGACTCTCAATCGGGTATGCCTGCCAGCTATTTAGGAGAAAAGTGGTACTATCAGGCAGACCTTGCTTCCAAAGACAAGTCGTGGGAGGTTATTGAGACAACTAACATCGGTGTCGATTTTGGTTTCCTGAATAACCGGCTGACCGGTAGCTTTGAATACTATTGGAAGTACAATAACGACATGCTTTCGTCTCTTCAACTTCCGCATCAGATAGGTATTAATGTCCCTAAGATGAATATTGGTAAATTAAAGACCTGGGGATGGGATTTCAACATCAGCTGGAAAGATCAGATTAAGGATGTTAGTTATCAGGTTAGTTTTAATTTATCCGACAGTGATAACAAACTGGTGGAGTATGACGGTGCAAGCAATATAAATGCGGGTGCAGTCAGCTTGTTGGAAGGTTATGCAATGAACTCTCTTTGGGGGTACAAGACTGATGGTTTCTGGAGCAGCCGTGAAGAATATCTGAAGTATAAAGAGGAACATCCGGGATACAAGTCTTTCAATGATGGTAATGTGTCGGGTGGTGATGTAAAGTATGTAGCACAAGGAAATCCTGACCATGAAATAGGAGTAGGGGGAGCTACCCCTGAAGATCCGGGTGACTTGGTGTATCTCGGTAACTCTAACGGACGCTATCTTTACGGAATTAATCTGGCTGTCCAATGGAAAGGTTTTGATATTTCGGTTATGTTCCAAGGTGTAGCTAAACGTAAGGTAATGGTTAACCCTGAAGCATTCGCTCCTCTTTATCAAGATCATATGATGCCATGGACCATTCATCGTGACTATTGGACGGAAGATAATCCGAATGCTTACTGGCCGCGCATTTATCAATACAAAGGAAATGACTTCAATTTCAAGACTTCAGATAGGTGGTTACAGAATGGTGCTTATATTCGCCTGAAAAACCTGACGGTGGGCTATACCATTCCGGTACCCAAGAAATTCTTGGATCATGTAAGAGTGTATGTGACCGGTGAAGACCTTTGGGAACATAGTAAGATGCTTTCTGTATTTGACCCTGAAATCGGTAACAATGCAAATCGATCCATTTATCCGTTCTTCCGCACCTGGACAGTTGGCTTAAATGTTACATTCTAAACCTAAAAAGAGATTATCATGAAATATATATATGCAATATTAGTAACTGCTCTATTCGTAGCAAGCTGTTCGCTGGATATAGAGCCCGAAACAAAACTGGCTGATACCAATTTCTGGAAGTCGGAGGCCGACTTACGTAGTGCCTGTAACAGGTTATATATTGATTTACCCGGCTTTTCGCATGATAAGCGTTCGAATGAGCTGGTGGGACCCAATCAAGATGGAGTGTCCAGTGGAAACCGAAGTGTACCTGGAACATCGAACGATTGGACGTATCCCTATAACCGTATTGGGGTATGTAATAATATCATAATGAAAGGAGAAAATGCTACCATAACTCAAGAAGCCAAGGACCGTTGGCTTGCTGAGGCATATTTCTTTCGTGCTTATCACTACTTTGATCTGGTAAGAAAGTATGGTGATGTGCCTTTGATTCTTAAGGTATTCGATAGTACAGGTGATCCGGATGTAAAGCGTGGGCGTGATCCACGTGAGGATGTAATTCAACAATGTTATGCCGACCTTGAATTTGCTGTGGCCCACTTGCCCAAAATAGACAAACTTACCGGTGCAGATTGGGGGCGTGTTTCGCAGTCTGCCGCTTTAGGTATGTTGGTGCGGATAGGTCTGTATGAGGGTACACACAAAAAATACCATCAGACAGCCGGTGGTGACTATAAAGAACATTTGAAAGAGGCGATTGATGCAGCCGAAACTATGATTTATACAGAGAAAAAACACTCGCTCTATCCAGACTTTACAACGCTTTTCCTCTTTGACGGTGAAGGAGAGGGTAATAAAGAAAGTGTGTTCGTTAAAATCTATGGACCGAATGGCGCTGGTATCATTACTCACCGTAACTCCCGCGAATTGGAAAATTCAGCAGCTGTAACCCGTAGTATGGTAGATGAATTCCTTTATATTGACGGACTCCCACGTGAGAAATCGGCATTGGTATTACGACCCGAAGTTAAATATAGTGATATTATAGAAAATCGTGACCCACGTCTTGCAATGACTCTCTATTCAGTTGGCGAGCAGGCATACAAGGGACCTTACACACCTTTTAATACTGTAGACCAACAGCATGGCTATGGTTATCCCATCAAAAAAGGGTTTATTCAAAGTGAATGGTCAACCAACGGAAAAGAAACTTTAGATAAAATGATTATTCGTTATGCTGAGGTCCTGATTTCTTATGCTGAAGCCCTATATGAATATAGTGGGGGAATTAGTGATGAGAAACTGGAGGAAACAATCAATACTGTACGGCGTCGCGCTGGTTTTGATGTGGCTTTGACGAACAATTTTGTACAAGCAAACGGATTGGATATGCTGAATGAAATCCGTCGTGAACGGATGGTAGAGTTTATTGATGAGAATTTGCATTATGATGATATCATACGCTGGAAAACAGCCGAGAAGGTATTGCCGAATGCGGTGCTTGGTTTACTTTACAATGCTGATGAAACAAATGTATCTGAAAATGAACTTGGAGGACGGATGACAGATGCCAATGGATTCTATAAGGGAGAGAAACTGTATGATGAGGGTAATATCTTTGTTATTGAAGAATCAGGCTCACGTAGTTTTGATCCAACCAGAGATTACCTCTATCCGGTTCCAACTTATGAAATCAGTACTTCCGGCGGAAACATCAAACAGAATCCGAATTGGGGAAATGCTAATAATTAATGATATAAACAAAGAAAGATTATGAAACAATTAATGATAATATTAACACTGGTTGTTACCTGTGGCTTATTCACAGCTTGTGGTGATGATGATTGGGGTAACGACAATCCGGCAATGGAACATATTTATTACTATGGTTTGGGTAATGTAAATTATCCTGGTGGAAATGAACTACAGTATGATGTGACCCAAGGAGGGACAGTAGAGGTACCTACTTATTTTTTCAGTGTGTACAAACGTTCGTATAGTCCGGAGGTTAAATACTATACATCATCGGTTCCAAATGCGGATCCGCAACTGGTTTGCGGGACAGACTATCAAGTCGTAGATCAGAATGGAAATGTACTGTCTCCCGATAGCGATGGTGGCTACAATATGACATGGCCTAATGCATTAAAAGGGAGTCAGAACGTTTATATAAAAGCCTTGAACGGACAAAAGGGTAAGTTGCGCGTATTGACTTTTGATCCCAGTAAGAAAATAGTTTCTACGGATGTAATTAGTACTATTATAGCGAAAACCAATCAATATGAGGTGCGTGCATTCAGCGAGAATTATTACGTAACGGTTAATGTAAAATAAACATCATACATAGAAGATCTCAATAAAATAAGGAAAAGATTGTTTTTGTAGGAGTGAAGCGGTGGGAGTTTGAAAAGTGAGAGGCTCCTGCCGCTTCTTTAATTTTTAAAGATGATGTATGCAGCTATTTGTTAAAAGCTGCATTCTGGTACATCAAAAAAAACTATAGTTTTACGTTGTCAATGCTAAAAAAGTACAATAGTTATCTTCAAAATTCAAGCTATATCGCTCTTCTACACGTTTAATTTCGTCGTATATATCTTCCAATATATCTTCTAGAGAATTAAAAATAGTAATGTATATTTTTTCACAGAGTCCATAATCGTTTGTTTCTGTAACTATTTTTATTATATGTTCCGAGCCTGGCCTGGATACACCGCAACAAGTACGATTGCATAAAACAGCTTTGGAGGGAACGAAGTTATATAAAATAAATATGTCGTCCTGTTCTTCTAATATATTCATAACACGGCTTAAGGTTAATGGTGTGTTAAGATGGTATTCATACTCTTCTCTAATATCAAGAATCTCCTTTTTAATAATGTTTTCTGCATCGAAGAATTCCGACATCGTCTGTTTTGCTAAAATTTCGAACTTAAATCGTTTTAATGTCATAATATGGTTTTTAATTAATTAATTAAGAGGATTTTGCGGCGTCTTTTAATGCTTTTTCTAATATAGTTATAGTGCATTTTCAGAAGCTGAAAATTCTCTTTTTTACTGATATTGTATTTTTAATAATGAGAATTGAGGGTGGAAATGACCTCTTTAATTACAGTATCGATCCTTTCATTTTCTCAAGTGGCTTAGCAAATAAACCGTTGATTTCATAGCATTTTTATTAAGGTTAGCTTTATATTGTTTGGTTTGAAAAAGTGTTGTTATAGGGAATAAACCACAATTTCTTATTTTAAATTTAATGTATGAAAAATGTATTATGATTTTATATATATGATATGAGTGACTCTTTTTGAGGAATATTTATACCCAAAAAGAGTATGCAAGGCTTGCAAGGTCTCTTGCTAAAATGCCTTGATATATTGATAATATGCAATGAATGAATATAATACAGTATATTTGATCTGTTATTAATAATGCTTTTTTTATTCATTGTCGAATATTGTTATCTTTTTACATGCAAATGTATTATTTGTGCTTTATAGTATAATATTGGATATAAATGCTTTAATTTATATTATATTATCATACATTTACATTGTTATTTATCATACAAACAAAAAACTATCTATATACAATATATA